>MDTC01267374.1_pt1 | contig 40890 bp, 36 predicted proteins | sample 811181 | NCBI WGS metagenome assembly MDTC01 (sample SAMN05326644, study PRJNA326480) | marine metagenome | isolation source: seawater | place: Pacific Ocean: North | collected 2011
CTCATGATCATGACCCACCTCAATTCGAAATCGCTCCATATCCGGGGGAACCGGTTTTGATGACTTGCGGTCAGCCGTTTTTCTGGCTCCTGCCCTGGAGCCTCTCCTATCAGACCTCAAAGGCCTTTCCCTTGAAGACGGATCCTTCGAAGATCGAGGCTTTTTCGCCGGTTTTTCTGACAACAGCAAAGATTTCTCGCCCATTGTCATTCTGGCAAGCGCCGCCGCCATTTCAATCGCGGGGATATCATGCTCAGATTGATACTGCTCCAGAATACCCTGCATAAATTTCAGATCACCCTGCGCCAAGGTGTCGCTAATCTTTTGTTTGAAATCGGCAATTCGTTTGTTGTTCACCATTTCAGTCGTGGGCAGTTCCATGGCTTCAATCTTCTGTCGGGTCCCTTTTTCTATGGCACCCAGCATTCTTCTTTCCCGGGGAGACACGAACAAAATCGCATCACCTTGTCGTCCGGCACGACCAGTCCGACCAATTCTATGGATATAGGCTTCTGCATCGTAGGGAATGTCATAGTTCACAACATGGCTTATACGATTAACATCGAGCCCTCTCGCCGCCACATCGGTTGCGACCAGTATATCGAGAGCCCCCTTCTTCAGGTGATCAATCATCTGCTCACGATCCTTCTGCGCCATATCACCGTTAAGTGCGGCGGCTGCATATCCTCGAGCCTCGAGCTTTTCTGCCAGCTCTGCGGTTGCAATTTTTGTTCTGACAAACATGAGGAGTGCATCAAAGGGCTCGACCTCAAGAATCCGGGTAAGAGCATCCAGCTTATGCAAGTGACTGACAAGCCAGTATCGTTGTCGAATGGTATCCGCCGTCGCGGTCTTTGCCTCGATCTTGATTTCATGTGGAGAGTTGAGATGACGTCTTGCGATATTCTTAACTTCCTTTGGCATCGTCGCGGAGAATAGCGCCATCTGACGATTTTCCGGTGTCTGTTCAAGAATCCAGTTCACATCCTCGAGAAATCCCATTCGCAACATTTCATCCGCTTCATCGAGTACCATTGCCTGCAGACCATCAAGTTTCAAAGTGCCCTTGCGCATGTGATCCATTACTCTTCCTGGCGTTCCCACAACCGCGTGGACACCTCGTCTCAGGGACTTAATCTGTCCTGAATAGGCCTGACCACCATAGACCGGCAGTACGTGAAACCCCTTCATATGAGAGGCATAACGCTGAAAAGCCTCCGCAACCTGAATCGCCAGTTCACGGGTAGGTGTGAGCACCAGAATCTGAACAGGTTTAGCCTTCATTTTGACCCTGGACAACAAGGGCAGAGCAAATGCTGCGGTCTTGCCGGTCCCGGTAGGCGCGTGGCCCAGAAGGTCCGACCCTTCCAGGAGATGAGGGATCGTGCTTGCCTGTATTGGTGAGGGAGTTTCGTAACCAACTCCTTCTACAGCAGCTATTAGTGATTCGGGCAGGTTCAGGTCACGAAAACTTGAAACGGCAGATTCGGCTTTGGACATTGGATTGTTCCGGATGAGGAGTAGAAACCCATGGACACTCTGAAAAAGTCGCGATCAGGCATGGGTCAGGCATGGGTCAGGCATGGGTCAGGCAGGGCGGCGATTATAAGGTCCACGAGCACAATTACAATAGCCAGCCCTTCAATAATGTAGCGCAGGGGGCTACATTTTGCTTACCGGCTATTTATAAATGAGGTGACACTACACCCAATACTCAAGCCTGCCACCAAAAATGGCAGGCTTCCACCAGTATCCAAATCGTCGCTTTGGCAGTTAAGTTTGGGCAAGCCAGGGCTCGGCGGCATCGTTCTCAGCACTTCGAAACGCACTGCGCAATTCAACGACGATTTTCTCCGGCAGTATTCCCTTCGCCGCGATTTCAAGATTACATTTGATGTTGGACGGTCTTGTTGTACCGACGATCGCGGTTGTAAGGCCTGGCATCGATAGCGTGAATCGCAGAGCGATCTCGGACCAGGCTTCCCCAACCGTGCCTGAAAAACCCAGATCTGCCGGCGTGATCCCCATCTTCGCCAGTCGCTCAGAATAGGTACGCGCGTAGTCGATATAGATTCCCTGTTGCTCCGATGCATCCTTCCAGGCTGCGTTAGCAATTGGACGCTTGGCCAGCACGCCAACATTGTTCCGCTGGGCTTCCGGCAGAGCAGCATCAACGTTCGCCTGATCGCAGATATTGACGGAGGTTTCAATGACCGCAACGTCGTCCAGACCTGCAGCATAAACCGCTGCCTCATTGTCACCGGAATAACCAATAAAGCGGACTTTCCCGGCACCGCGTGCCGCAATGAGAGATCCAAGCGCCTCACCTTCTTTCAGGGTCTCCAAATCGCAGGAATGTAGCAGCATGACATCGATATGATCTGTTTTGAGACGCTCAAGGGACCTGTCTATTGTCTGCCCAATGGCCTGGGCGGACCAGGCTTCACCATCAATATCCTTAAATGCCTGACCGCATTTAGAGACCAGTACATAGTCATCCCTACGATGACCGACGGCCTCGCCGATTGCTTCTTCCGAACCAAAATAACCTGCTGCCGTATCGATCAGGTTGACTCCCTGATCGAGGAGAGGGTTTAGTATCTCCGCTACCTGCTGGCGATCGGTTGCGAGAAAACCAACCGGACCTCCACCAAAACCGAGCGCGGATACTTCAAAACCCGTCTTGCCAAGAATGCGCTGTTCCATATTGCTCTTCCTTTTCTATTGCCAGTTTCTTTGAGCCAGGTGGCACAGGTTAATTCTCAGGGTCTAATACGCCGGTGTCGGAACTACTCTGATAAACGAGGTCACTTGTCGAATGAAGACCTTGCGTATAGCCAAGTCCCGGAGGCTGCCAGGTTTCATCGACCTTTACGACGAGGTCCATGTCATGCATGACTACACGGCTGATAAAGCGCCATTCATCATCGCGTTTCTCGAACCGATCGACATATCGACCGCCCCAGCGATAGTCCGTGTCAACTTCACCGTTTTTACCAGGGGCGCGGTGGTTTGCATAGGCATAGGCCTCACCACTGGCATGATTGCCTTCGACTTCTACCCAGATATTCGACGTCAGGTGCTGTGTTATTTTGAAACCTGCGAGACCTGCCATGATGTTGTGAACAAAATCGTCTCGAAGTTCTTCACGGTGTGTGGTGATCACTGCATCTTCATGGAAGCAGTCACGCAGCAACTCCGCATCAAGCCGGTCAACGCCCCGCGCGTAGCGCAAGTAGAGCTTGCGTAGATCACGTTCATCCAGCAAAAGTTGAAGTGCTGACTGATCAAGTGTTGACATGGTTTTGACCTCCCTTCGGTATTGAAATCAGGATTCGTAGGTTTCGGTGGCTGCGGACATAACTACTCCCCATCGGGTCGATCGTCAAGTTGCGTCATCAAGGGTTGTGCCATCAACCTTCAAGAACAACGGTGAAGAAGTATGGCTTCCGGTAGGACATCCAGGATACCACGGGAAAATGTCCGGGTTGCACTGCTTTTCATGGACGGACCCCGGCAGGATTTCTTTCCCGCCCCTGTGATCGTATCTGCGCCCCGGTTTTATTCCCTAAGGGCGGTTCCTCAGGTACCCTTGATTTCACCACCTGTTATTGCCCCTACTTCTGCCCTGGACATGACCGCCCTAGCATTGAGATGTGCCTCCCAATCTTGACAGACCCCCTGAGGGCCAGCCCAATAATCGACCTCGAGGCACACCAGACCATCGCGAAATTCGAGTCGTGACATGCCCTCTCCACAAGCCCACCAGCCAATTTTATCTGGGAATTTGTCTCCCAGACGATCCTTCCTGATACGGACGTATGCCATCCAGGTCAGCGATGCACCATTGTCAGAAACGAAGAATTCCTCCGGCGGTACCTTCAGGTGACCTGCCGATTTCCCCCAGAAGTCAATAACTCCCTGGTGACCGTGCATTGCATTGGGGTGTCCGAGGATATCTCGCATCACAACATCTTCGGTCATGAATTGCAGTGGCGCCTCTGGTGTATCGCCTCCCCAACCTTCGACGAACAGCCTCCGGCCAACTTCAATTTCGGCTTCTGTGACACCCATAATCTCTTCTCCTGTTTTCACTAATCGGTACGGAAATCGTGCGACATGTAAGGGTATCGCTAATTCCGTTTTGCTCTGATCGAACTTTGTACCCTACATCTCAACTCATTTGCAACTTCGATAAGGAGTGAAATAGGAAATAAAAGAGGACCGCCCGCAAGCTGCCGTTCTTATCGACCGCTGCGTGCACAGATCGGCAGCCAAAACCAAAACACAATTCTACAAACAAGACTGACTATCCTGAAGTGAAATAGTACTTCGATACCGTCTCGTAAATTACCCAGGTAAGATTAGAACCTTTCGGCAGGAAGAAACTATCTCCGGCGGTGAAAATCTCTTCACTGTTTGTCTCATTGTCGATCAGGCCGACCTTGCCGCCAATAATAGTGCAGAACTCGTCCTCGTTGTGGTTCTCATCCAGGGTTCGCCCCGGCGAACAAACCCAGACCCCAGCTGCACAACCATCTTTCTCGTAATACTCATGCGCCGACTCAATTGGCTCACCCTCTATAATATAGTCTGCTGGAGCCGGACCAAAATTGGGATTGCTAAGATCTGCGGCATTCATACGAATAATGGGTTTGCTCATAATTGATTGTTCCTTTCTTTCAAGCGCGCGCGAAGTAGTATTTTCTGATTGCTCTTGGTTTGTGGGTTATAGCGATCCCAAATCACTTTCATCGCCATGAGGGCGAGGGGAACATGAAGCATAAAGACTGTCAGCGTTATCAATGCCTCACCTGTTGCCCAGTTTACAGACCCATCGGGGAGAATTTCGCCGGTTCCAATCTGATAGGGGATCACATAATAGTGCAACAGGAGCATTGGCATCATACTGCCGTAGACAATCAGACCCAAAGGGGCCGCCAAGGTGACCAATGTTTTGGTCCTGTCGATATCGGAAGACGGCGTCCGATGCAGACGCATGCGATAGAATTTTTCTTCACGGCTGACCTTGCCGCGAGCGGAAACAACCAGAATAACGGCAATGCTGGCCGCGGTGCCGATAACTGCAGGGTAGTACTCGGGCATTACATAGATGCCAAGATAATTAATAGTTGCGGGCATTACATTCATGAAGAACCCTGAGAGCATGCCCCAGAAGGCTGCATCTTTTGTGATGCGTTTGCTCCAAATGCTCATCAGACCTACTGGCCCCCAACTGGATGCGAAAACTGTTCCGATAAATAACATGAACCAAAAGATGTTGGGTGGGAAAAAGTAACAACAGACCAGCACAATCAAGCTCGTAACCAGCATGATTTTGCGAGATGTGTCCACCGTAAGCGCAAGCGGCTTGCTGCCTATATCGTTACTGATGCTAAATCCTACCAGCGACAGAAACGTGGACGCAGACGACAAAGCAGCAGCCACTATGCCCGCCAGCAGGAAAGCGCCCAGCAATTCCGGAACCATCGATTTCGCCGCCCATATCAGGACGCTTTCAGGCGGCGTGATATCCACCTTCGCCAAGTTCATAAGCCCACCGATACCGTAGACCAGCATTTGCAGAACAATCACGCAAAAGCAGGCAAGGATGGCAGCACGCAATACAACATGTTCATCACGCGCCATCAGATGACGGCTGGCCTGCCATGGGCCGACCGCGTATACAAGAGCCCAAGCAATATCCATGACTATCGCCCAAATCACATAGTCCAGCGGTGTTGGCCAATCGGTTCCTTCACCGATAATACCCGTCCAGGAGGCAATACCCGACTTGCTTTCCAGTTGCGCTATCTCAGTAATTGCTGTACCGATGCCGCCGAAGCCATCTACGATATAGGCAACAAAACACACCGTTGCTGTCATGAACAGCAGAAACATCAGCGTGTCGGTGATAATCACACCTTTGGATCCGGCATACATCGTAAAAATCGTGTAACTGAACCAGGCGATGATCAAGCTGGTGACAAATGGCATACCCGTTAGATCGGACAATAGAAGCGCCGCACCCTGTGTGACGATCAGCAGGTAGCCGCCGAGTCCCAGAATAATGGTGAATCCGGCAAACTGTTGTATACGGCGACTCTGAAAGCGGTGCCCAAAATAGTTAGCCACCGTTGGTACACGACTGCGCCGTATGTAGACTCCGAAAAATAGTGCGCCAAGCATATACCCGGTTACGGCGATGCCGGGGAAGAGCATGTAGGCACCAAACTGGCCATCGTAAGTAAAGGCTGCCTCGCCCATAAAAATGGATGTGCTCATCACGCTGGCAACCAGCGTTCCCAGAATCAAAATCGTCGGTGCCTGTCGCCCGGCAACAAAATAGTCTTCCAGCCTTTTTATGCTACGCCCGGCATAACTGCCAATGGCAACATAGATTAAAATACTGACTGCAATTGTCATGGTAAATAGATCCATGTTTTTCAGTCTAGCCTGCCAGTCACCAGTTTCATACATTCTCTTACATGAACTGCAGAGGCAGAGGATAGTCGAGAGTAGATCGATGGCGGGCTATATCTTTGCACGACCGAATCGAATGAAACCACGACTGTACTTGTTGAATCTGTCTTATAGCGGAACAACGCGTGAACCTAACGGAAGCTGCGACGTTCAGTACCCTGCATTGCAGTTGTAACTTCAGGAGAATGGGATGAAAAATGTAAACGCGCTGCTTGGTCTGGCAGTGATGTAGCCTCAGCGAGTACCGGTTTTTATCTATGCATATAGAGCGATACGCCCATGTAGAGAACCAGCGCAACGAGAGCCATGCTGCCACTGACGATGAACATGACTGGATAACCTAGACCGGCCCCCACAATCGACGCAGCGATGTTGGGACCAACGAATTGTCCAAAACCCTGTACGCTGGGCAGTAACGCAACCAGAGACCCACTTCGGTCCATATGGGCGACCATAGCTGATTGGTATACATCAACAAAAGTCCATAGCGTCATGAAGCCAAATAGACTCACTGCAAGATTGATATCGTTAATTCCCAAGGCGAGCATAGCTACTATTACGGCCATCGTGATCAGGGATATAAACAAAGGTTTGAAAAGGCCATAGCGCGTGCACACATAGGCGATAAGACAACCCACAATGCCCAGGAACGATGACCAGGTCAGAACGGAACCTGACCACTCCTGGGAGACACCATCTGCGAGGGCCGCCAGCTCAATATAGGTAAAATAGCCGCCAATATTAATATAGGTAAAGCAGACGGCGGTCAGGCAAAGCCACGGTATGATTTTTGGCACATTCCAATTCTCGTGAATAGCCTGGTGTTTTTCCTGTTCGGCAAGCTGTTCCTTATTCAGGGGCCTCGCCGGTATCCAGAAAACGAGGGCGGCGCAAAGTCCACTCAAAATCATAAAAAACAGGTATATCTCGTTCATGGATAGTTGCGGTAAATAGTTCAACTCTAAAGCCGTTGAGAAGGCGAATCCAATAAGCTCCAGGTTATAGGCAGTCGTCGGATTTGTCGTTCCCCCCAGTGTCACTACAGCAACGGCCGTGAAAATACCGCTACCCACACCGGCCAAGATGCGAAGCGCTAAAACCATCTCATAATCGGAATAGAACATACACAGGGCATTGGCGCCAATAGACAAACCCACGCCGATAAAAACCAAGTGCCGCCTGTTCATGCGAGCAACGAGCATTGCAGATATGATAGCGCCAAGTGACAAGCCGCCCAGATCAGCGCCCCAAATGCGTCCAACCTGCTCCTCGGTGAAGCCTACCTTATGCACCAGGGCTGTGCTAAGTACGGGAACACTCACCATCACGGTGTAGCCCACCAGGGCCATGAATATGGCGATACCTATAGATCGCCAGTCATCAAATGGATTAGCTGGACCCTTGAGCGTATTCATTTCGGCCATGATGGATGCCATCTGATCACTTCTATAAAACCGGCATTGAACAAAACTTGCTTACCACAACACCACGATGTCGAGTACTGGCGCATGTGCGTTTAGAATCACACGATAATTTGCCAGCACCTTTCGCAGGATATAGTCATGTGTGAACCAAGACAACTTACGCCCGACTAAACCCTTCCATTCTTCTAAATACAGATGTTGTAAAAAGTAGCCGTTAGAACAGTGGGCCAGAGCAAAGTACCTGATACTATGCCGGTGCTGGCAGGTAAAGATCGAACCTTGACCCCTGACCTAGCTTCGATGTCACACTGAGTAGACCGCCATGCTTTTGTATGACCGAAAAGCTGGTTGCCAAACCTAATCCACTGCCCGTATCCTTGGTAGTAAAGAAGGGATCAAATATCTTCTCCTGAATATCCTCCGTGATTCCCACTCGATAGCTACCGTGTCTAGAGCGGCAATAAAATTAGGACATTTTTTTAGCGATGGGAAGCAACCACACCCCTAACCAGGTGCTAAAAATCCCCTTTGCCAGTACATGCATTGTAAAAGGTAAAGCTAAAAGCCAACTCGCAAAGACGTCAGGAAGAACAAAATACCAAATAGATTTTACTAAAGAATAAAGCCAAGGTAAGTTCTCGCTAAGGAAAATCTCATTGCTTAAAGATAGTATTGTAAGTTCTGTATTGAAAACAACAACTAAACCCCAAGTAATAAAAAATAACTGTAAGGGAGTCGCCCATATACATAGGTAAGCAAATATTGTTAAGAAAGACTTCATCCTTTTTTATTCCCACTCAACAGTTACATTGTCTAAAACCTCAATAAAATCAATATCTTAAAGGCTCTTTATATCGATTTTGCAATTTTTTTGTAACTCTTTTCCATTCATCCCCAATGTCCGTTGTTTTCCAGGCTAAGCCAGAATGCAGCTTGGTTAGACTAGATACGAATACCACCATCCACCTCAAGTACACGCCCCGTGAGATAGTCATTTTCAAAAATATACACGGCGGTCTGCCCTATTTCAATCGGTTGGCCAAGTCGCTTCAGCGGGATGCCTGCAGCCATTTTCTCAAGTGCTTCCGGTTTCATACCAGCGACCATTTCCGTTTCAATAAACCCGGGAGCGATAGCAACCGACCGAATACCATAACGAGATAGCTCCTTGGCCCAGACAACCGCCATAGAAGCGACGCCAGCCTTGGCTGCCGAGTAATTTGTCTGCCCCATATTTCCTGACTTTGAAACACTGGAGATGTTAATAATCACGCCCTTTGACCCCAGCTCAATCATCCGTGATGCGGCTTCCCGGCCACATAGAAATACGCCGGTCAGGTTAACATCTATCACCGCCTGCCACTCGGCAAGGGACATTCTTTTAGCTATTTCGCCGTCCTTTACTTTGACGAGTAAGCCGTCACGCAATATCCCCGCATTGTTGATACAGCCATCCAGGGAACCAAAGTCATTGACTATCTGGTCAAAGAGACCGATCACATCATCCTCTTTAGCGATATTCGCTTTGTAGCACTTGGCACCACCACCGATTTTCTTACAGCTTTCAACCGCCTCTTCAAGACGATGTTCATTCAAATCAACCAGCGCGAGCTTAGCTCCCTTGGCCGAAAACGACTGCGCCATTGCCAGCCCCAAACCCTGAGCACCACCCGTGACGACGATAACCTTGCCATTGATATCCATAAACCGTTCCAGTAAAAAATTGTGAGCGGAGTATACCCTGAAGTTGGTGGATCTGAGTAAGCTCAGGCTGACCAAATAGCGTGAAGGGACAAATAAAGTGGATTTAGGTCAGGGTCACCGGTACTAGAGAACCGGTCCAGGACAGGCTGATGAGCTGGCATGCTGGCTCCAGGCCAACTACAATTTGAAGAGCGATTTATGGAGGTCACCACATGGCGAACGGTTGGGCCAGAGACGGGGCGGTTCAAGATCAAATTGACATCAGCATAGAAGAGGCTGTCAAGCGTGCTCGCGATCAGTTGGCAGGAGGTGAAAGCTTATCCCAATGTGAAGCCTGTGGGATGGAAATCCCAAGGCCAATAATGCCCGCAGTACTCATGTATTGGAGGTTGAAATCAAGATCTACCATCTTGGTATAAACCGGTGAGTGCTCCAGCCAGGCACGGCTATCCGCCTCAGCATCACCCTCAAAAATCTCAACCTGCCTCTGCTCTACTTTCTGATTCTCAAGTGCTTCGACCTGATCCCGCAACAACTGGAGTTCTTCCAAAAGCTGTTCCCTGCTTTTTTCCCTATTTTCAGGCATGATTCACCATCCCATGCAATTAGATATCCAGAATAATCACGCCATCTGGAGAAATGCTCAAGGACAATAGATCGATTTGATTTCATGTTATTTCTAGAGTCTTTCAAACACTTCTGACCATTCCTCCAGTGCACCTTCTGCACCAGATACTACCTGAACGGCAAACTGCGTGTAGCCGGCTTCTCCCAATTCACCCAAGGTTTCGACCAATTCATCCTGGGTACCACTCATGGTGGTGGCCTTGACCATCTCCGGGGTTAACAGTGCCTTTTCTTCCTCCTTCAAGAACATTAAATGCCCTCGATGATTGTCGAGGTAGCGGGCATCTGTCGGGGAGTATTTGGCATGCTCAACACGATAGGCTTCCAGAACATCAGCCATACCCTGGGGCAGGGCCAAGGGCATCGGCTGCACTGAATCCAGCATGTTGTGGAAAATGACAGCTGTAGAAGGGGCGGCCTGACTCATCAATTTTTCCCCATCCACTTCGGCATCACCGCACAGAACTGCACCAAGGAAGAAAAGTGTACTCTTGAGGGTCTCAGGATCATGTTCTGCTTCAGTCCAGACACCTTGCATATGATCAAGGTCCCGCAGAGCAGTCCCCTTGTCACTACTGAAATTCAACCAACCCGCCCCAAGTTCAGCGGTAAGCTCACGCGCCCTTGGCCCCATGGCAGATACATGCAGGAGAACGGGGTCCTCGATATTTATCAGGCCAAAGTCCGGATTCAGAAATCGAATCTTCCTGTCCTTCTCTTCGAAATTCCAGCTTATGGTTTCGCCCAGCAGTAGCCCCTGAACTCGCTGAATATAGGCCTTCATGTCTTCAAGATGTATAGCTGGCAAACCCATGGTCCGCCGCCCGGTAAATCCGGTACCGACACCGAAATCAATACGTCCGGGTGCAATCTTGTTGAGTGTTGCAAAGGCGTTTGCTGCGACAGGTTCGATTCTATTGGATGGGATCAGAACACCGGTTCCCAGCCGTATGGTATTGGTGTTGGCAGCAGCTAATGCCATGCATATAAATACATCAGGATTAAGCAACTGGGTGTCGTAAAACCAACTGCTGGTAAACCCCAGCTCTTCGGCACGTTTAACAACTTTCCAGGAATCAACTTCCGATGCAACCGCGACACTGAACTCCATTTAATGCTCCTTGGCAATTCGAAGGGGATTTTCTTTACTCTTACGGCAATAATTATCTAATCTGGCACACTACTCTGATCGCAGGAAATGTGGCAATAAAATTATGTCAGCAATAAATGAGCTAAGGAATATTGCGCAGGAAGAAAATAGTGCCGTGGGCGTTACTAATCTAAACCAATGGGTTCTTCGCAAAGTTGAAGCAGAAGGCTACGAGAATCTGACCATGGAGGAGAAGGTGATTATTCATGTCAATGCATTGGACTGGGAAATTTCAAATCACGGCATAAACAGGCTGATCTTCGGCTCTGATATACGTTTTGCAGAAGAAATGGCTGAATGCCTTCGCCGCATTGGTGCACAAAAGACTGCAACATATTTTGATGAACTGGTCTCCAGGATCCCCAACTGGCCGTTGCCAGAAGATAAGGATGAGAGAGAAGCTTACTTCAAAAGCCTTGACGATGAAGATATCCAGAAGCTGGACATAGGTATTCGCAAACTGTCTACGGCGAATGAAGACTTGTTCACCGGCCTATGTAACTACTTTGACAGTATCCGGGAACGTCTGGCTTATAGGACTTCGGAGTGATCCGCAGGACTTGATCCCCAGGACTTGCTCCCCATTCATATTGCAAATTTCTCACCCACCAGATTCTCGGACACATCCCACAGCCTTGCGGCGGCCTCCATGTCGTAGGCATAGTCATTATAGCCGGCAGTGGCATCCGCTGACTCAGCCAGGGGCGCTATTTGGCAATCCTCTAGATAGAGCCCGCCCTGCCCTTCAAGCTCTGGCGCAGTTGCTGCATAAAGTGAGGTTGCTGCACCAGCCTCCGGCGACTTCATGGTCAGGGCTCGCCCCGTCGTCAGCTGCTGTATGTCTTCCTCCGTCATATGGCAACCAAGCTTGGTCATAATGACTCCGGGATGAACCGCAAAGGATCGTATGCCCTGCTTCTGCAGGCGGCGGTCCAACTCTCGAGTAAACAGGATGTTTGCGGTCTTTGATTGGCCATAGGCCTCGAACTTGTTGTATTCCCGATTTTTGAAGTGAATGTCCTCAAAATCAATATTACCCAGTCGATGTGCACCAGAGCTCAAATTGACTACTCGACCAAGGCCACCGGCAATCAAAGCCGGGTGCAGACGCCCTGTCAAAACAAAGTGACCAAGGTCATTGGCCGCAAATTACATTTCCCAGCCCTCGCTGGTCCGGGTAAGCGGACATGCCATCACCCCGGCATTGTTAATGAGGAGGTGAAGTTGCTCATGATTCTCAAGCCATTTGTCTGCACACTGTCGAACCGATTCCGGGATCGAGAGATCCAGTTCCGCCACATCAAGCTGGGCACCCGCCTTGGATCACGCTGATCGACCAGCATTCCTGCGAAGGCTCATATTCCTGGCCTCTGCAATCTATCCTACATGTACCTACGGCGATGTTCCCGACAGGTGGGTGTCGGGGAGATGAAACTGCAGCGGAAAAGCTCGTGGAAGGTACGGATGCTCATCGTAAGACCCTTTATCGCTACCTGGAGCAGCATGCCGGAGCCCCCTGGTTTCTGGATGAAATGTTCTCCTCTATTGACCTCTATTTTTTGGTGATGCGCGATTGGCGCCCTGGGGTTGAGTGGTTTGAAAAGGAGTGTCCCCTGTTGAACGCTATTGGCCGGCGGTCGGCAGAACTTAGCGAAGTCGAAGAAATCGCAAAGAAACTACGCTGATTAGCTGAGGCTTGCCCGCGTGACTATGGCTGCTATCATGCCTCTCCCTATCTAACTTAACTTATGAGGTAATCGAATCGTGACAAACGTTCTGGTAGTAGAAAGCATTAAAGCTGATGCACAGGCAGTATGGGATATTCTGGGAGACTTTGCGGGCGTCGAAGTAGGTGGACCCATTACGGCCGTTGAAGTAACGGGGGAAGGCGTCGGAGCAGTTCGATCCATCACCATGGGTGGCGCCTTAATTGTGGAACGCCTGGAGGCTTATGATCCTGATAATCTCAGCTTTACCTACGCCATCATCAATGATGACTGCCCGCTACCCCTTTCTAACTACAGCGCAACCGTTCAACTTACCGCCGATGGTGATGGCTGCACCGTCAATTGGGAGGGTAGTTTTGAACCCAAGGGGAAACCAGAAGAAGACGTAAAAGAACTGGTACATGGCATCTACACCGGCGCTATCGCTGGAGCCAGGAAAGCAACGGAAGGTTAGGGAACAATCTGGTACCCGGAGATTTGACAACGCGTCCTTCGGGACCTTGCCAGCCCCGAATAAGCGATACATAAGTGACTTCGCCACGCTTCTTTCTACCCGCGCAACCCATCGAGTGAATGGCGATAATGGTACTGAATCTGCTCCGGTGTGTATTGATGGACCCTGCCAACCGGGCACGCGAGTCGCGACGCACAGGTTTCTGTACAGGGAGAGTTAACCTGGATGCGACTCTGGGAACAGGCGCTTACATCAAATCCCTGCAGCCTTACTGCACCACCGGGGCATACCGATAAACAGGATTGAGACGCACACGCAGCACAAGAGTGAGACCCGACCGGCTTCGCCAGGGGACCTATTCCATTGACCAGAAAAACAGCCCGGTAGGCATACCAGGGGCCATAGTCAGGATGAATCCCAATGCCTAGGGGAGAAGTGTGATGCCATCCAGCAAGCTGACCCAGGCCTACCAGAGGTAGCAAGTGGTCGCCCGGATAGAGAATCTGAAATTGAAACTGCGAAAAGATGTCCTGAACCTGACTGATGACATATTCGTCCACCGGGTGGCGCTCCCGCTCATCAACCTGACCGAGGTAATGCCAATATCGGCTGCCATAACTGCCAAGAAGTGCAAGCGATTCAAACTCGAGCGCACCAGGGTAGGATGCCAGGATGGATTCAACTATTTCAGCAGGCAAAGTAGACAGATCAAACACAGCACTCAGGTTGAGTCCTGCTTCTTCAGCTTGCTGAAAGATTTTCTCCATCGGCAAAGTATAAAGGAAGTATTGGATGAGGAAGTATCGGACATTCAGTATCGCGAAAAAAAATGTGGAAGTGCTACCTCTCCCATTACCAACTGACCATCAGGTGAATGAGCCAGTGAACCACCGAGTCAAACTTCCCATAACTTGGCTCTACTCCCAGGATCTAGTGAGAATTCTTGAGTTACTATTCTGACAGCTGAATTTTCTCAATACTGGCATAGGTATTCCGCATCACCGGACAGGGTTGCCATTGGGTTCCCCAGTACTTTAGATGCCCATAACCACCCGCCATGTGCAGCCATTTGATCATTCCTGGCTCCGCATCATTGGGGCTTTTCCAGTCGGTAAACTGGTAAGGCTCAAAACCGTTATACATGACGACTTGGCCTGGCTGTGCACTGGGGCTGATCAATACTGGCACAAAAAACTCACCCTGATCGTTATACACCCGTACTTCCTCATTATCCTCAACGCCTAGATCTGCAGCGTCCTGGTCATTGATAACGACATGCGGTGCCCCACGGTGGGTTTCAAGCATCAATTGATTAGCCGTATTCAGCGAATGAATACTCCAGCGATTGTGCCCACTCGAAATTTGGAACCGATGATCACCGCCTATTTTTGGCGGATTCTTGTGGGTCGGCAGGTGCTCATCAGCTTCAATGAACCAGGGATGTTCGATCAGGAATTGTGCGCGTCTGGATAAGGTCGGCCAGGGCTCACCCTTTTCAACCCTGTCCCGGTATGGTGCGAAAGTCTCATCGGGTTGAGGGTCAGTTGCCTGATTCAGTGCCCTGGCAGATACACCGAGGCCTTCCCAGCGAAAGTAGCCCTTGCGTCTTATCTCCTCAAGGCTCGCGTTAGCTGGCAGAGAGCCCAGCATTGCCGAATCCCGGATCATTTCATCGGCAATGATATCCTCATCGACAAAAAGGCCATCCCGTGTAAAGTTTGAGTGACAGTTTTGCAATTGGTGTTCACCGCCACGGGCATCCGCATAGCCTTCAAAACCCCGCTCCTTGGCTCTTTGTTCAAGTTTCTCCGAAAGACGCCGGAATGCTTCCCATTCATTGACCGCTTCACCGGGTGGCTCAATGGCACGATCACAGAAGGTCAGGTTCATCGTATGGGTACTGGGGATACCAAAGCCAATCTTCTCATACTGATTGGCAATGGGCAGCACATAGTCTGAGTACAATGCAGTCATACTCATGCGGATATCCATGGATACGATCATGTTCAGGTCCGGCCACAGATGCTTGAGCAACATTTTGCTGCCACCACGGGTACGGCGCAGCACATTGCCACCGCATTCAATCAGTACTCTTGGCGTCTGCTCCTTGCGCGGGTAATCAACGCCATCCCACCAATTTTCATCAACCGCTTCGTCAAAATATTCTTCAAAGGATCGTTTCATCGAAGGGTCATGCCAATCCCTATTTTTCCATGCTCCTTCACAACCCGCATGGTGAAACCAGAAGAAGAAGGGAGGCACCATGCCACTACTGGTCGACATTTTTGCCATCTCAATCGCTAGGATAGGCCTTGTTATCGTCGGATCCTGCTGCTTGGCGCTCTCAAACATCGCGTCCTGCATATCCGCAATTGCAGCGACCTCGGCGGGGCCGCGCTGCTGCTTCATTGCAACCGTAAACCAGCCATCAAACATGCCTGTGGTCCAGGCCTGCACACCAGTGCCCTTACGCCCCCAATTTCCCGTTAAACCAAAAAGAAGAAGCATCGATCTTTCTATCAGGTCTCCATGATAGTGTTTACCCGCATTCGACAGGGAACAAACAACCTTGGTTGGGCGCTCTGCAATCTTGCGCGCAAGTTTGCGAATAGTGTCTGGGTGTATATCACAAATCTCAAAGGCAGCTTCTGGTGTATATTCCTGAAGCCTCGGTATCATCGCTGACAAAACTGTCTGAAGTTTGACCGGGCCTGCGATAGTGTCGACCGTAAATTCACCGGTCAGAGCAGGCTCTACGTCACCCCAGAAGAGCGTCCCTCTAGATGCCTTTACGGCTTTTTGGGTGATTTCATCCCAGACATAGAACTGATCGCCAGCCCCGCCCTCTTCCATTTCAGATTCACGCAGATAACGGCTGGTATCCGGGTTCATCAGCAATGGCAGGTCCGTTTGTTCCCTGGCGAACTGTTCTTCAATCAGGCCTTCCTCAACCACAACCTGGGCCATTGCAAGCGCAAACGCTGCGTCGGTTCCCGGCTTGATACCCAGGTGATAGTCAGCATGCACTGCCGATGGTGATGCATCCGGCGCAATGGTGTAAATGTCTGCACCCTTGTAACGTGCCTCTGCAATAAAATGATAATGAGGAATACGCGTATAAGCCGGATTACCATTCCAGATCAGTATCACGCCGGCATGAAACCAGTCATCAATGCTGCTGACCGGATCAAAAACACCATAGGTAAGGTAGTGTCCGGGTGCAAAGTCATTCATCTCAGCATTGACATCCATGGTAAGTCCACCAATGCTGCTCATGAACATCTGGCGACCTACCGTACCCCAGGTATGCGTATTACACCCGGAGGGTGCGATCACTGATTCAGCACCTTTTTCCTCAATGGCATCGAGAATTGAATCAGCTATATCTGTTGCGGCTTCATCCCAGCTGACTCGTTTCCATTTCCCCTCTCCGCGCTCACCTACCCTCTTGAGGGGATACATGACCCGCTCCTTGCCATAGAGAGTTCGGGTCCAGCCGGCACCTTTCTGGCAGCCCATGGGATTGAGGTCCGGTACTCCCTCTTCGATCGTGGGGAAGACAGCCGCTGGCTCCTCGCGCCAGGCAATACCATCCTTGACATAGACACGCATCGGACAATTGCCTGGATAGCAATCGATACAGTGGGATGCCCAGGTTACCTTGTCCCATTTCCAGTTTTCACGGTAAATGTCATCTACACCTCTGTACTGACCTTTCTCCGCCTGCTCGCTCATGCTTTGTACTCCTCTGGGGACTCGGTGAACTGGTCAGCCAGTTGATTCAACCGCTGAGTTTCATAGGTAACAAACTCAACCAACAGGTGACCTGTCTCTTTGTTAAAACTGATGCTACTTCTGTTTTCGATAAATGCAGCTAATTCACCAACCCAGGAATTTAAATTTCGTGTGATGAAATCCCTTTGTGCCAAGAGTGGAGACAGAAAGTCCCCATCGGACAGTTCAGCTGCGCCAAACTGACCTTCCAGATGGGCCATGAACTTGAGTTCCTTGCTCAGGTGATCCGGAAAGTGATCCGTCGTACTCTCATGTTTGAAATGAAAAAACCGATAAAACCTGAGCACTTCTTCCATCGTCTTCGACCGGTCACGCATATAGTGACCACTATGTAAGGCGCAGGGCGCACCGCCCATACCAACCTCATGCAAAGCGATAAATTCACTCTCGAAGACCTCGCTTGTTGTATCCAGGATCAAGCTGTAGGAGGGGTCAAATTGGAAGCCCGCTGCACCGGCCAGTTTCTCGAAGTTCCGTTGCAACTCTCCCGATATGAATGACTGGATTGGATTGGCCTCAGGAAATAAATAAACGTCGGCAAACAGGCGATACAAAGAAGCTGTCGCGCTCACTCCTGCCCGGCCTGCTCTATATCAACTGGGTCGACGGTGAATTCAGAAAAAAGTTCTTTCCAGTCATAGGCAATCAGCATATCCATCAGATCAGACTGCCCACCCTCTTTTGTCTTCTTCATTTCCGCCTGGAGGGTTGCCAGGGCCTGATGCACGTCGGGTCCAAACTGTTCCTCGAGAAGTGCCGCCGGGATACGGTTCTGATCTTCATTGATTGAACCGTCTTCATTAATTGGCTTGGGAGCGATAGGTGGCACATAAAAGATATTGGGCTGGGTGCCATATTCCGGGTGCAGCGGCACAGCAACCTTCCATTGATTCACCAGCTTGTGTATTGGCCCATTTTCATCATCAAGGTAACCCACAAACACCAGGCGCCCGGGGCACTGCCGCGCGCAGGCTGGTGCGACACCGTCCTCAAGGCGCGGGTAACACATGATGCAATGCTGGGAGATGCCCTTCTCATAGTTAAAGTAGATCTTTTTGTAGGGGCAGGCAGCTGCACACTGGCGTTTTCCCTGACATTTATCATCGTCTCTGATGACAATGCCGTCCTGTTCGCGCTTTGACATGGCTCCAGAAGGGCAGGCCTCAACGCATGCTGGGTGAGTACAGTGATTGCAAAGTCTGGGCAGATAATAGTAGAAACTATTGGGATACTGCCCACCACCCTGATCCTCATCCCAGTTTGGCCCCCAGGTTGGTTGTTCTCCAACAACTCTCAGTGGTTTTCGCGAATCTGCCTCACCATAGAAGACTTCGTTGTAGTTAAAGTCCCAGCCACCACCGTATTCTTCTTTCTCCGGAACATGACCAAGGATGAGCTGGCCCTTGTCGTAGCCACCGCCCATCTTTTCCCAGTCCTTTGGGCTGCCCTTTCCAGGGATGGTATTTACGGTACACCACCAGTGGTAATCGGTTCCTTCATCTCGTGACCACAAGACCTTGCATGCGACAGAACAGGTCTGACAGCCGATGCATTTGTTTAGGTCAAAGACCATTGCTATCTGCCGGTTTTGGCTTTCCATGAACCGATACCCCTTTTACTTAATCTCGTATATTGACATCCCTACCATACCCGGCTGATACCAGCCTGTTCCGACGGCGACAATAGAGTTCAACCAGTTAAATTTATCAGCGGCAGTTTCAAAAATTGTTCTTTCCCGGAAATAATAATCTGAAGGGTCAGCCGTCCCTGAAAAGACACTTTTTGCCATCTCACGGGAGTAGCTCAGAAAACCCCCGCTCTGCATATAAATCAACTCACCATCATCTGTCTTCAGGGTGACACGCACATCGAGCTCACCTACGCCATCACTCCTGATCAGAAACCAGTCCGCCCCGTAGGGCATGACTTCGCCACTCATTCGCTGGCCCTTGAACTCGCCACCATCACCAAGGAGAATCTGGCGATTACCCTTGGGGATATTGCCAACCTCCAGGGGTGCGCGGATCTCAATCGCCATATCAAACAGGTGTTCCGTGACCAGTGCTTGCGTTTTTAGATAGTTAGGTGGGGTTTCTGGCTTCTCCGCCATATTATTCTCTCTGTATCCTTACTAGTTCATGCTCATTTATCAATCGGGCAATACGTAAATCATCCCGTTCGCATCTGATGAAGCGATGACACCCGTTCGATACCGCCCATCAACATAGTGGTCCTCATTATCACCACCTTCATAGCCACACATCAACATTGGACCTTTCACCGTAACTTCAGCAGATTCAACGAGCTCCCAGAGAGCCTGGATCGGCGCTCCGTTTCGCGGATCTGATGGTACAACATGCGCATTGGTGACCGGGATACCAACAGATTCATCCAGGTACCACTGCGGATGTGAAGCAAAGATGGTCCCCGTCTCAGGTTTACCGAAAAATGTCAGGGAGGAGCAACGAAATGATTTTGCTACCCGCTGTCGATCTCCAGAATTAAACACGCCAGGTGTGCTGAGCAAAACGGCTTCAAGAATGCCACGGGCTTTCTTCACTGCTCGCTTGTCTTCCCTGGTAACGGCCGTCGCCGTGCTCAGGTCTTCAACCGCATAACCCGGCTGATGCTGTTGTATGGTCTCGGCAAATCCCTGGGAATCCGCGCTCACGATAAGTGGGACACCAAGGTAAAGTGGAGTCAGGGCACTAAGCAACCCTTCCCAGCGATCAAGTCCCATCGTTGCCAGCCAGGGCCGGTCTTGAGGTTGCAGGAAGATAACGGTGGAAATGACACCAGCCAGTAGGGAGCGATGGCTGTGATTTATTACACACGCATCTCCGGGGATCGCTACCGCGGGTGATCTTAGCGCTTCAAGTTCCGGTATTGGCTGAACAGCTTCACTGACAGCCTCTGATTCCACTGCCTCTTCACCAAGGTTAACGGAGGCGGAGAACAAGTTCTTGGCGTCAGCAAGATCTTCATCAACGGGAACAATTCGAATATGAAAGCCAGCCTTGAGGGCGGCCAAAAGACGGATCATATTCGCCCCGTCCATCGCGCCACTCAACACGGCTCTCTTACTGTCCTCTGCGTTGCTCAGGAGCTTCTCACTGAGGGTTAGAACACGAGCGTGCAACTGAGAAAAAGTAAGTTCCTGGGTACCGGCAATAATTGCCGGTGAATCCGGCTTATATCTGGCATGACGGGAAACACAGAGTTCAGAGATTCCGTAGGGTGGAATGCCAGCAACCCGATCAACAGATTCAGGCCAGAACCACGATGGTGTAATTGCTATTGTCTTTGGCATCTATTTATCTTCCTGACTCACGTAGACTATTTAGGGCTCATTAAACCAAATGTAAAGCCGCTCCGAGCGCTAATGCGAGAACTATGCACCCAAGCTCGATTCTAACAGTAATGTTCATATTTACTATTGCTGCACCCACCCGCTGCCGCTCACGCTTTATTTCCTCGGCACTCATTGAGGAAGAAAGCCGAGCATGCATTTCCGGGTGAAAACGAAATGACAGCACGGCCAGCAACAATACCTGCACCAACCATAACAATGTCAGACAGGCTAGTAAAACCGAGTACTTACGATCTACTCCCAGTTCATGGGTTCCCAGAGCAACCAGTGGTATCCCGGATACGACCAGTCCCAGCAAGCAAAATAGCGACCACCACCTGTAACGCTTGCCTGAATTCTCACAAACCACCGCAATCTGGGATGGCTTCATGTATTCCTGGGCATGCCGGAGTATCAGTTCCATGCAAATCGCGCCACCCGCATAGATGCTCCAGCTGAGCGCATGCACTATCGAAAGCAAATTGTAAGCAATATTCTCCACCCGGGTCATTCACTCCCGTCACAAAAGCCCTCCACGTGACAGTGATGCTCCCAGTAATAGTGTGGCAACTGCAAGCCCGACATCGACGCGTGTAAGGTTCTGTACCCAGGTCGCCGCTTTCATTTTCGCATCCATCGCTTCACGGCCCTGGGATGAACTACTACCAGCCTGCATTTTGCCACTTAATATGGGCCGGAATACGAAGGTTATCAGGGCCCCGTTTATCATTAGAATGCACCAGAAAACAGTCATCACCAGGAGCGTCCTGCCATAACTATAGTCCCAGGTCAGTGGAGCGACCAGGAATGACTCCCCAAACAGTAGCCCGCGCCAATAGAGCCGATAGATTCCCGTCAGCAGGATCAGGATCAATGACACCCAAACCAAAATCAAGAAACGACCGGAGGACTTCTCACCCATTATTTGAGCCTGGGCCGGAGGAATAGAAGCCTGCGCCGGGGCGAGAATAAATTCCATGGCGATCGCACCACCTACATAGGCGGCAAGCGCCAGATCATGAATAAAACTTGCAACTAATAAAGACCAATCCATCTAGATAACTACCTTTTAAAATGTTCTTACTCGCTGAAATGCCTGGCTTAGCTTTGTTTGGCTGTGTTTTGTTTAACAGGGCTTTGCCTGGCCTAGCTTTGTTTGAGAGCGTTTTCCTGGCTTAGCTATGCCAATCCTTCTCATGCTGTTTAATCTGATCAGTAATCAGGAATGGGCGCTCATCACCAACATGAAACCGTTGATAGTAGGCCTCATCGACATGATGCACCTGCAGTGAAAATTTGGCACGAACCGGAGAGATATTTGGGGGCACAATATCGTACTCCCCGACAATATAGTCAATGGTATCAATGGCGGCATCAACCACCCAGTCCGGCACATGCGCTTTCGGGTTTTCCTTGATGAGCTCAAGGGTCTCAGCATTGAATGGGCTCAAGGGCGCATCACCGCCTTCAGTCCTCGATAGAATGCCTCCTGCACTGTAACGGGATTCAAGTACGTGTCGCACCGCGGCCTCACCGTTGGCGAACCAGGGAGAAGGTACACAGACAGCTTCAAGAACGCCTTCGAGGCCAAGACAGCTTGCCGTGCGTGAAGGATTTCGCTCAAGATCTCTCTCCATAAAGCTGAACCCAAGCCCCTGTGCCACTTCAGGGTACGCTCCCAGAAGCATATCATCCGAGTAATTTCCCATGGTCCAGCCACCGAGGCCCAGCGCTTCGCAGGCAAGTCGCATATTCTGCACAACCGCGCCTACCTGGCTGGTATGAAACATGAGCACCAGCTCATCAAAAATCGGCAGGGGGAAACCTACCTCAAGAAAGCCCGGTCGAATCCACTGCTCACATCCGGCCGGCTTGTTTCCGTTAATGTCTTCCAGGTAAAACCCACCGAAGTGGTAGGACGAAAGCAGGAGGTTTACCCACTCGAGACCAAGATCCCCGATGGGAAGAAACCAGGTACTTCCTGGTCTGTTCAGATTATATTGCGGTGCTCCCATTGGACGCACATTGTGAGTACCGGGAGGAGCCGTTGACCAATCAACATCGGGTCTTGAGTCCGATAAGTGTTGTAGTCCGGTACGATACCAATGAAGAACTTTCCAGTAGTCCTCCGGACCCTCAATCTCAACTGGCTTTGATCGCGCCTTTCCTGGACGGTATAGGTCCACCCCCCGATCAGAAACTATCAGCAGATCAACAGAGTTGTCGTTACTCGAACCAGGAGCGGTGCGTCCAGCCCAGTAAAGGAGGCTCGAAAGATCGCCACGGGTTGGTATATCTGCGGCCACAATGCCATTCGGTCCAAGTCCAGCCCAGGCAATTATTGCCTCCTCAACCTCCGTTAAGGGCAACGGCTCCTCGGTCGAAGAGTAGGCAAGCGGTCCAGTTGCCTGTTTGGCCTGTTGTCCGCTGGACCAACTGAATTCTTCATCTTCACCAGACTCACTGCGGTAACCTTTTCCCATTCGCCGAGTACGCAGGGTCGACAATAAATTAAAAACGGAAGGCGTACTCTCGAAAGCACGTGCAAGAGCAGCCTGCTCTTCGGGTGTGATTTCAATTGGCCTTTCATTGGTATCGCTCATGATGCTATTTTCTCTACTTCAATATAAACGGCTCTATCTGCGGGGACGGGCTGCCAGCCAAAGGGCACGTATCGCAGATGGCCATAACGACTGACCAGGTGCAGCCACTTAACCATGCCCGGCTCTACCTGATTTGGACCCTGCCAGTTTTCGAACATGTGTGGCTCCCAACCATTATAAACGATTGCCTGACCAGGTCGGACCCTGCCAGTAACCTTGGCACGGAGTTTTGCCGAGCCCCGGTCATTCGCCATGCCAACGAGGTCACCATCTTCGATGTCCCGCTCTTTCGCATCAATTGAAGAGAGCACAATTACGGGTTCCGCGCGGTGAGTTTCTGCCAGCACCTGGTTGCCCATGGCTGATGCGTGAACAGTCCACCGGGAGTGCCCGCTGGTTAACAGCAGTGGGTAGTCCCCCCCCATCTGAGGCGGGTTTTTGTGTCGCACAATGTCTTCATCCGCTTCGGCAAACCAGGGATGATCAATCAGAAACTGTGCCCGTCGTGTCAGGGTTGGAAATGGTACGCCCTTTTCGACATGCCAGGTAAAAGCTGTTACCGGCTCATCTTCCTTGACGTCAGTCGCAAGGGAAAGACCCGGTGCAAACATACCAAGGCCGGTGAACCTCACGGCTCCTTTTTCCCTTAACTCTGAAAGGCTGGCGCCACGCGGCAGGGTTCCCGCTTCAACACTATCAGCAATCCATTCACCAATAATGACTTCCTCATCTTCAAAATTACCCTGGGCGGTAAACTGGTCTCCAAGACCCGCCAGTGAGCGAGGCTGTCTGCGCCCATCCAGGTACTCTTCACAATCCTCTTCTTCAGCGACCTCCGCTACTTTCTGGGAAAGCAGGTAGAATATCTCCCACTCTGTTTTTGCTTCTCCCTGAGGTTCAACGGCCTTATCAGAAAAACCCAGATTGAAACTATGGGTTATCGCATACTGCAGGTTTGTTCTTTCATACTGCATGGCTGCCGGTAAAACGATATCTGCCTGAAGTGCAGTCGAGCTCATTCTATTTTCGACCACGACTATTTTCTCAAGCTTTGGCCAGAGGGTTTCCAGCAAGCCAGTACTGCCTCCCCGTTGACGCCTTATGGGATTCGTTGCAACAGAAATAAACACCGTTGGATCTGTGCCGGGTCCTGGTTTTACCAGGCCGCCCCACCAGCCCCGACGGACAGCATCCTGCAGGTAGTCATCAAAGGGTTTGGTCATGGCTGGATCCTGCCATGCCTTATTGTTCCAGGTCTCTTCATAACCACAATGATAGTAGTGGAAAAAGGCCGGTGGTGATGCTGTACCGGCGGCAATACCGCGTAGCAGCAACTCATTGCCGAGCATTTCTTCGGTGGAGTCAGGACTCATCTCCCGCAACTGGTCCATGGCGCCATCGATACCATCCATGATGCGCATCGTCTCATCAACACCACGGTCCTGTTTCATCCCCCAGATCTGGTAGCCATCAAGACCGGCCAGGGCAAGACCCTGTATCCCCGTTCCCTTTCGCCCCCAGTTACCAGACAAAGCCAGCACCAGAATCATGGCACGCTCCATCAGGTCGCCATGAAAGTATTTTGGCGTATTAAAGCCTTCAACAATCTTGGTCCGCTTCGCGGCAATCAGCCGAGCAAGCTGCCTGATCGAGTCCGGGTTCACACCACAAATCGGTTCAGCAAGCTCGGGGGTGTAGTCCTTGAGCCGTGCCTTCGTTAGCTCAAAAACAGTGGTTGCCTCAACCTCACTACCATCAAGTAATTTTACGGTCCAGGTACCTTCCAATGCTGGCGAAACCCCTGCCACCTCCAGTGAAACCCTGGGTGCTTCTACCATGGCATCCGAATCTGTATCCCACCAGTAAAACTGGTCTTCCGGGGAGTCCTCATCAAGATCATTGCCACGGATAAACCTTCGTGTTTCGGCATTAACCAACAGTGGCAAATCGGTCTGCGAAATTACAAAATCTTTGTTGTAGATATCCTCTTCAATCATTACCTGGCACATGGCAAGCGCAAAGGCGGCATCAGTCCCGGCCTTGATGGGCAGATACTGATCAGAAATCACCGCAGAGGCGCTATAGTCCGGTGCAATAGTGACAACGCTGGAACCGTTGTACCGGGCTTCGGTTATAAAGTGCGCGTAGGGAATCGATGTGTAAGCCGGATTGGAGTGCCAAATCAGTATGACCTCGGCATTGAAGGTGTCGTCCTGGCTGCTGGCACAGGAGAATTTCCCAAAAGTAATGTGATGGCCGGCCGGAAAATCATTGATCAGCCCGTTCGCATCAAGCGTAACCGCACCTATCAGCGAAGCGAACCTAAGGTATGCGGCCTGGGTTAACAGGCCACCTTCTACCGTTTCCTCAAAGACGATTGACTCAGGACCTTCCATGTCAATTGCTTCAACAATCGATTCAGCAATCTCATGAAGCGCCTCATCCCAACTGATTCGCTCCCATTTGCCTTCACCCCTTTCACCTGCACGACGCATCGGGTATTTAAGTCGATCTGGCCCATCAAGCTGCTGGCTCCAGGCGCTGCCTTTCTGGCAGGCCATGGGATTCATATCGGGTACATCGGGACTAACCTGCTCAAACATACCAGCAGGCTCTTCGAAAATTACTTCACCATCCTTGACATAGACCCTGTACGGGCAACTAGCCAGGCAGTTTAGACAATGCGTACCAAAGGTAACCTGATCCCAGGACCATTTATCACGATAGCCACTTTCAACAGTGTCTACCCCCTCGCCACCAGATGGTTTCGTCACAATCCGTATTCCTGCTCATGATTGAAGATATTGCAGATCTGCCTTTACAAACTCAGCCGCTGTGCGGCTAGCCCATATAAAGACGGGCAAAGCATCCGCAGCAGCCAAATTCGCAGCAAATTCATCCAGCCAGCTTATTAGCTGCCGTTCCAGAAAATCTTCCTGGGCACGATGAAATGAACCACCCAATCTAGGTGATGGCGATGCTGCTTCCTTGAAGGCTAAATACTGCATGAATTCAAATTCAGTAGCAAGATGGTCAGGTGGACGTTTATCATCTTTAGAGGTTTTGAGGCCAAAGTATTCAAAAAATCGTGATACTTCCTCCATTTGCTTGCGTCGATCACCACCCGTGTATAACCCTCCGTAGATGGGCGCCGGGCAACCGCTACCGTCACCGACCTCAAAAAGCCACAAATATTCGGCCTGATACTCTTCCGCACTGACTGACGATGCCAGCGCGGCGACACCAAAGTCAAAATCAAAGGCCAGCAGGTCGGCTGCTTCGCGCAGCTTTTCCGGCCATTTCCCTTCAACCGCCACCTGATGAGCATCATCATCCGGAATACTGAAAATCCGGCCCAGCACCTGGTACACCCCGGAACGGGCTGTAATCTCGTTATCTTCGATCTCTACATCGTTTGCCAGATCACCATCGATTTCAAGGCCGTCCAATGAATATACAAACATCTCTTTTCTCCTTAACCAGTGGCAATGATGTTCGCTGGATCTTCGGTAAAGGGACCGAGGAGCTCCTGCCACTTGTAGGCAATCAAGGTCTTCATCAACTCGGACGAACCGCCTTCTCGAACCTTGTCCATTTCGGCTTGCAACCTTGACAAGGCATCGTGTACTTCAGGTCCGAACATGGCTTCAAGTTCTTCCGGCGGTATACGCGGTTTCTCCGCATTGATTGACATATCTTCATTTAAGGGGTGCGGAGACAGGGGCGGCACATAGTAAACATTTGGTGAGGTCCCATATTCTCCATGCAGAGGCAGGGCCACCTTGTGTTTCATCACCAGGTCTCTCACTGGTCCATCCTCTGACAACCAGCCCGTAAACATTGCCCGCCCTGGACACTGGCGAACACATGCGGGCGCAACACCTTTCTCGATACGCGGGAAACAACCAATACAATGCTGTGCTACCTGCCTCTCATAATTGAAATAAATCTTTTTGTAGGGACATGCTTCCATACAAAATCGGCTGCCAGAACAAATTTCTTCATCCCGGACCACCAGTCCATCATCGTTCTTGTACATGGCACCGGATGGACAGGCTTCTGCACAGGCAGGCTTGGAGCAGTGGTTGCACATCCTTGGCATGTAGAAGTAATAGGAATTCGGCCATTCACCGGCACCCTGGTCTTCATCCCAGTTCATCGCCCAGCGCCCCTCTCTTGGGGCCTGTGGTTCGAGGTGCACCTTACCGGCGGAACCACCAAAAAAGACTTCTTCATGATTGAAATCAAAGCCACCGCCAAAGTCAGCGGGTGTCGGCTGATGCCCCGTTTTAGGCGCCATCGCGTCATCAAAACCACCGCCCATACCTTCCCAATCCTTCGGTGTGCCTTTACCTGGCAGGGTGTTTACAGAACACCACCACTGCGCCTTCTCGCTTTCTTCACGAGTCCAAAGTACCTTGCAGGCAACTGAACAGGTTTGACAGCCAATACATTTGTTCAGATCGATAACCCATGCGATCTGTCTCTTTTCACTCGTTTCGTTCATGACGCCTCCATATCCAGTGATAGCCATCCACTTACAGCCGCAAGACCCGCCCGCTCATCATTTGATCCATTCCAGATCGCAACACCCATTTGGGAATCACTTACTTCCTTCGCAGGGCCCGACAATACGACTGCCCAGCGGTTGTCATCCCTACTTGCTGCGGCACTGACCGAGACACCCGAATTCTTGAGTACCACACCAGGCCCGCTGGACGAGAGATTCAGGGCACCGTCACGATCATCAGCCCAGTACCATAGCTTTAACGGGGTATCGTCACTGCCCAGTGTCGCGATATTGTCGCCTGAGCCAAGAATAACAGCTGCCGCATCCGCAAATTCTCCATTCGGCCTTTCATCATCCTGCCACTCAAGGCGAACATATAACTGATCACCACTGCCAACTGCTGTTGCACTGGCTTCCGCTGTCTCTCCATAGGGTTGATCAGCCCGGCTAACCCGGATGTACTCCGTTGGTTGCGCAGCCAATGGTACAGGTGCAAGCGATATATTCTCCGCTGTTAGCCCGCTCCAGACAGCCGAAGCCGGATCCTTTAGGTCCGCAGCTTCATTATCCATTCGTTCAACTTTCATAACACCTTCTCCACTTTCTCAAAGTTAAACTATTGACCTAGTCAATAGTTCTCTATTGTATTTCTATGCCAGTTCAATTCATTGCCAATTCAAAGTCACACCGGGTCCAACGGTCAATAGGAATCGGCTGCCAGCCAAGGAAGGCAAAGTTCAGATGCCCATACCCACCGGAGAAACCATTCCACTTGACCATGCCTGGTTCTATCTCGTTAGCTCCATTCCAATCCTTATATTGCAATGGCTCCCAGCCATTATAGGAAATAACCTGCCCCGGCCGCACATTTGGGGCAACCTTAGCATGACAGTAAAAATCACTGACATCATTGAAAATCCTGACGAGGTCATCGTCTTGCACGCCACGCGCCTTCGCATCACTCGGGTTAACCATTACGTTCGGTGACCCACGGTGGGTACTTAACACGGTCCGGTTAAGATGATTAATTGAGTGAATAGACCAGCGATTATGACCTGAAGTCAGCCCCATGGGATAGTCCCCGCCCATCGCAGGATTTGGTTTGTGAATCGGGAGCTGTTCATTTGCTTCAAGAAACCACTCATGGTCAATATAAAATTGCGCGCGCCTTGAATAGGTGGGAAATGGGTCACCTCGCTCCACATGATGGCGAAAGGGTGTGTGTACCTTGTCTGTTTCAAAGGGTGATGCCTGATGCAGGGCGCCGGGCATTTTTCCCCAGTCAGTAAACCTTACAAACCCTGTTTCCCTAAGACTGTCCAGCGTCGTTCCCTCCGGCAGCGTGCCAGCATAGGCTGAGTCCCTGACCTGCTCATCGGCTACGACTTCCTCATTCTCATAGTAGCCATCCATGGTAAAAACTTGCTCAAGTTCAGTATACCTTCGTATCTTTCCCTCTGGGTCGCTGTATTCACTGATCCCTCTCTCTTCAGCCCGGCGTGACATGGCTGCAAGCAGTTCTGAAAACATTCTCCATTCGCTCTTCGATTCACAAACAGGTTCAACCACCTTATCCGCCAGCGTGAGATTCATCACCTGAGGTCCGGTAATAGCAAAACAGACCTTTTCATAATGTTGAGCTGCCGGCAGAAAATAGTCCGAATAGCTGGCCGTAGCGGTCATGCGAAAATCGATATCAACAATGGTCTTCAGTTTAGGCCAGAGGTTCTTGAGCAGCATTTCCTTTCCACCACGCGCCTTGCGCAGCATATTGCTGCCACATTCAATCAACACCTGCGGCACTTCATCTCTTCTTGGGTGATCCAGCCCGTTCCACCAGCCCTTGTCGAGAGCTTCCTGCATATACTCATCGAACGTTCTCGGCAGTGATGAATCTCCCCACTCAGGCGTATTCCAGCGATTGCCGAATTCAACCTGGTAGTACCACCAGAAGGCGGGTATTGAATGTGCGGCAAATGGAAGTTCTGTACCCTCTGGTACCTGTTGCAGCTGACCAAGCAGCCCCCTTGGCCCCTTGGTCAACTCATTCATTGCAAGTTCGGTAGTCATGGTGGGATCCAACTGCTGCAGCCCCGAGATAGCCCCTTCCCTTGAACTCAATACGGCATCGGCCGCCAGCAGGCCCGGCTTGTTCTTGCCCATGGCAAGCTGGGAGCCATCCATAAGTCCGACCGCCCAACCCCTAATGCCAGATCCTCGACGCCCCCAATTTCCTGTTACACCCAACAAGAGGCACATGGCGCGCTCAATCAGATCACCATGATAAATCTTGGCCGCATTCATGCCATGCATAATATTGGTGCGCCTGGTGGCAATCTTTCTCGCCAGCATGCGCACACTGTCTGGGTGAACACCGGTCACGGCCTGTTGTTTCTCCGGTGTATAGTCCCGGTTCAGTTGCTCCCTGAGAATATTTAGCACCGGCTTGACGCAAACACTGGTACCGTCGTGGAGTTTTACTTCAAACTCCCCTTCCAGCACGATTTCCAGCCCGTTCAGCAGCAGATTGCCGCGATCCGCCTGCTTCAGGCCAGAATCAGGATCCCACTGATACAACTGATCTTCCCTGCCCTCTCCGCTGACATCAATCTCTCGTAGATACCTGCCCGTCTCGCTCCTGACTAGCAGACTGAGGTCGGTCTGCTCTCTGATAAATTCGAGGTCGGCTATGTCCTCTTCGAGCACAACCTGAACCATTGACAGGGCCAGGGCTGCATCGCTCGCACCATTGACCGTTATCTGGTAGTCCGCATGCGTATGGGATGGGTTGATATCAGGCGAAATATTAACTATTTCACAACCGTTGTAACGGGCCTCTGAAATGAAATGATAGAAGGGAATTCTGGTAAACACAGGATTGCTGTGCCAAAACAGAATCAGTTCAGAACAGAACCATTCATCGGCAGAGCTTTCTATCTGCATCTTGCCGAAGCTAACATACAGTCCGGGGTTAAAATCCCCAATGGAACCGTTCAGATCCAGCCCAAAGCCGCCAATAGTTTCAAAAAGACGACCGGTTGGCCCAACTACTGCAGTTTCCGGCGTACCATCCCGGACAATGGAGCGCGGACTGTGCTCCTCTATAGCGTCGAGCATACTGTCAGCTATTTCGGTTAGTGCCTGGTCCCAGGAAATCTGCTCCCATTTACCCTCACCCCGCTCACCAGCCCGTTTAAGGGGATGAGAAATCCGATCGGGGCCATCCAGGGAGTGATTCCAACAGGCGCCCTGCATACACCCCATGGGATTGTAATCGGGGACTCCCTCCTCTACGGCTGGCAGGGTTCCCGACTGCTCCTCGCGGACAACCTTGTTGTCCTTAACAAATACCCGCATCGGGCAATTACCAGGATAGCAGTCCGCACAGTGCGTTCCCCACTTAACCGAATCGAATTCCAGTCGATCCTGGTACTGCTGCTTATGTGCTTTCCGCTCAGGCATCCACTATTTTCTCAAACTCACATCGCGTCCATCGAGACACAGGTACCGGTTGCCACTCGGTTGGGAAGAAATTCAGATGTCCGTAACCGCCGGCAAAACCGATCCATTTCACCATGCCCGGCTCCATCTCATTCGCACCACTCCAGTCTTTGTACTGGGATCCTGCCCAGCCGTTGTAAGACACCACCTGGCCCGGTTTGACATTGGCGGCAACCTTGACCCTGACCTTGAACTCACCAACATCGTTATAGACACGCACCAGATCATCATCCTCGACGCCACGTTCAGTTGCATCATCAGGATTAACCATCATATTGGGTTCCCCCCTGTGGGTACCTAGAATCACGCTATTCGCCTGATTCATGGTATGAATTGACCAGCGGTTGTGCCCAGAGGTCATACCAAGAGAATAGTCTCCACCTGCCTTCGGATCAGGTTTATGAGTGGGCAGTTGTTCACCCGCTTCCATGAACCACTCATGGTCAATGAAAAATTGTGCGCGGCGTGCATAGGTAGGAAACGGGTGTCCCGATTCAGTGTGATTTCGAAATGGCACATGGGTCTTGTCTTTCTCGATGGGTGAAGCCTGGGCTGAGCCCATCCCCGTCACACCAAAATCGATAAACCTGACTGGACCACTGTCTCGGACACTGTCAAGGGTGGTGCCCATTGGCAAGGTACCTACCAAGACAGAATCTCGGACACCTTCATCAATCAGCTTTTCTTCATCGAATGTACCTTCTTCATCCTTGTAGTAGCCTCCCATCGTGAAGCGACTGACCAGTTCCTCAATTACTCTCGAATCGCCTCCGTAGGTTTTATACTCCTTGAGTCCACGTGCAGCAGCCCGTTCAACAAATTTCTCGACCAGCGCAAGGTATATATCCCACTCATTCTTTGCTTCACCTGCCGGTTTTACAGCCTTGTCTGACAGGTTCAGATTCATCACATGCGGTGTAGGAATGCTGAAGCCGATCTTTTCGTAGTGTTGCGCCGCTGGAAGCACATAGTCCGCATAAAGCGCCGTCTGGCTCATACGGAAGTCGATGGTGACTATTTTCTTCAGTTTCGGCCAGAGTGTATCAAGCAGTGCGGTCTTACCGCCTCTCGTGCGTCGCAGCATATTGCCGCCGCACTCAATGAGCACTTGGGGTGGATCCTTCGATGGCTCATCCCACCAACCCTTGTCGAGGGCCTCTTTCATATATTCATTGAAAGTGCGCGGCAGAGATTCATCACCCCATTCAGGCGTATTCCACCGATCTTCGTAGCCGCACTGGTTGTACCACCAGAACGCCGGAATATCTGCAACCGGTTGATTCATTAGGCGCACACTATCCCTGATGGCAATCTCTATCGTTGCGGTTGGGTCAATGGCCTTAAACGCGTCAAAACCAGCTTCCTGGGAAGCTATGACCATTTCAGTAGCCTGAGCACCAGGTCCAGGTTTATCCTGGGCAATAAACTGTCCCTCATGCATGCCTGCTGCCCAGCAGCGAATCCCCGTGCCCTGCTTGCCCCAGTTTCCACTCACTGCCAACACAAGACACATGGCGCGCTCGATCAGGTCTCCATGATAAAACTTGCAGGCGTTATAACCGAGCATGATGTTGGTGCGTTTTGATGCGACTTTGCGCGCTAACAAGCGAATAGTGTCCGGGTGAACACCTGTAATCGGCTCCTGTTTCTCCGGGGTGAAATTCTCATTGAGATGATCCCTTAGCGCTTCCAACACAGGACGTACTTCAACTTTCGCACCGTCATTCAAGTCTACTGCAAAGGTTCCTTCAAGTGCGACCTCAAGCCCATTGAGCCGGCAGTCACCACGGTTGGCTTTCATGAGTCCTTTTTCAGGATCCCACTGATACATCTGATCCTCACGACCCGCTCCGGTTACTTCTGTTTCCCTGAGATACCGACCCGTATCGCTGCGAACCAGGTAAGCCATATCTGTCTGCTCACGGATAAATTCCCAATCCGCAATCTTTTCTTCAAGAATGACCTGGACGATAGCCAGGCCAAAGGCAGGGTCCGTTGCACCGTTAATCGGCACCTGGTAATCCGCGTGTGTATGGGAAGGATTGATATCGGGTGAAATATTCACCACCTCGGCACCGTTGTAGCGTGCCTCCGCAATAAAATGGTAGAAAGGAATGCGGGTAAAGACCGGGTTCATATGCCAGATCAGGACCAGTTCCGAATGAAACCAGTCATCGGCTGAACTTACCGGTGAGAATTTGCCGAAGGTCTGATACAGGCCAATTGAGAAGTCATTGATGGAGCCATTCAGATCAAGGTTGGCGCCACCTATAGTGCCAAAAAACTTACTTGTAGGGTGTACGGTTGCATATTCTGGCGTCCCCTCATGGGTAATGGTATGCGGACCATACTCCACGATTGCGTCAACCATGGAATCGGCTATATCGGTCAGCGCATCATCCCAGCTAATTCTGTTCCATTTGCCTTCACCACGCTCACCAACCCGTTTAAGTGGATAGAGCAAACGGTCAGGCCCATAGAGTGACTGACTCCAGGATGCACCCTTCTGGCAGCCCATGGGATTGAAATCAGGTACATTTTCTTCAATGGTATCGAAGCTACCGGCCTGCTCCTCTCGCCATACAATACCGTCCTTGACGTAGACCCGCATCGGACAAGAACCAGGGTAACAATCCACACAGTGTGAACCCCAATAAACCTCATCCCATTCCCATTTATTGCGATAGATATCTTCCCACCCGTTATAAATTTGATCCTCTTTAATCACTGCTGACATTAATTCTCCTCCAACTGATTACCTGATACCAATGTTTACATTGCTAACTTCAGAATTGCTAATGTGTGGCTATCAATCTCCTTTGTAATTGATCGAGATCAAAGTATCTCAATTCATCATCATTATTTATCAATCCATTTCGCGAATGGTTGATCTAGCTTTCTCAGGACAGGAACAAAGATCAGCAGCAACATAAGAGCGAGCGTACACAGCAGCCCAGCCGATGGCAGCATCACCGACATACCGACCAGGTCAGCTGCGAACCCTAGTAGCAGCGAATTCATCTGGGCGATTGCTCCGCTGATCATAAACAGGGACATCACCCTGCCACGCACTTCATTGCTCACCTCCCGTTGCACCAGTGAAGTAGCGCTGATACTCGCGCAGGTCCAGGCGGCACCATTTATAAAGTAGGCTATGGCAGCAAGAGGAATTGACCTCACCAAGCCAAACATCAAAAAGGAGGCACCAAAAAGGAGGGCACCCATAACCATGATTTTCCCCAGGTGACGAACACTGCTAGTGGCCGACAGGCAATAGGATGCAATCAAGGTACCGACACCCCAGGTTGCAGCAAGCAGGCCATACTGGCCGGGTGCTAGCCCAAGGATATCTCCTGCCCACCTGGCGATTGGGCCATGAAAAAGTGCGAATCCAAATGCTGATGCAAAAAACATGAGGACAATGATCCACATAATTCTTCGCTGTTGGCGTACATATCGGACGCCAAACTGTATTGAGGCGATTACAGGCTCACTGGCTGCTGCCCTGGCAACACCACGGTAGTTCAGCATTAGAAGGACCAGGATAATACCTACATTTCCAATGGTGCTCACGACGTATGCACCCCCCGGGCCTATGGCATCAATAACAAACCCTGCAAGAATAGGGGTCACGGCGAAGGACCCCATCTGTGCAGCTGTGGTAAGGGCAACCGCATTGGAAATCTGCTGTTGTGGTACAAGTTCGGGGATAAGTGCCTGACGGATCGGTGCATCTATTGATGCTGTCGCAGCACCAATAAAGATCAAGGTGAATATTAACCACAGCGACTGATAGCCAAGTATCACCATAATGCCGAGCGCCAGGCTAACGATCAGCGCAACCGTCTCTGTTACGATCAGCAGGAGACGCCTGTCCATTCGATCAGCTAGAGCACCCCCGTACAAACCAAACAGGAGCGTCGCGATGCCGCGTATGGCACCCAGCAGCCCCAGTGCCCAGGACGAATCGGTAATACTGTAGATAAGCCACATCTGGGCGTAATACTGAAACGCCATGGTGCCGCTAGCAAACAGCATGCCATACCAGAGGATACGAAAATCGCGGTTCGCCAGTGCCGGAAAACGATTTCTGCCTTTCGCTGCCTCTGACATGACCAGACCTTCACCCCGCCAACAAAAAACCAAGTATCAAGGCACGACACGGGTGGCAGCATTGACGCGAATCAAGATGCTATCTAGTTTCTTGCTGGTTCGGCGTATCGGGACGCTAATATTCGTTCAAAATGATCAGTTCATGTGATGGTGCAGGACTACCTGTTCAAGCTCAAAGAAAGTTCTTGCCTGTGGTTCGACATCAAACTTGATATGTAACGCCTTGGCAATGTTGGTGGTTGAAAACATGCCCCTGACGACGAATGAAGTCAGCGTTCTATCGACCACGATCACGCGTTGTTCGCTAAGGTGTTTGATAGTTTACAGGATACCCCCAATGGTCGATGTGGCAATCTTCTCATAGTCAAGGCCATATATATGGCCCCGGTTAATCATCACATGTTCCACCGCCACTTCACCACGATTTTTATCTGGTTGCTGGACATACCGGCAATCTTCTGTTTTTGATAGCTGCGGGCCGCTCTCGCCTTACGTGCTTTTAAACTACAGGAGTGAATTCCAGGGCGCTGATAGTTGCCCACTAATCCTCCCGACCACTGAAGCCAGAAAATCAACAATACCGGCATGTAACCATGCACCACGGACCGCTATAATGATGGAACCCATTTTTGAGCGAAGTCATGGCTGACATCAATATTGAGAATTTTTATCAGCATATCGGGAAGATTCTCAGCATTTTGTACGAACTGTTTCCGACCAAGGCACCCGTATATGTTGATGACGTGGCGGGCATAGATGAGCCGGACGAATATGGCCTGCACAGCCCCCACTACACGGCTGGTTTCTTTGCCCTCGTCTGGTTAGCGGATGAGGGCTACATTCGATATTCGGACGCGATTCGCCAGGATGGAATAGACCAGGCGGCCCTGACGCACAACGCCTTTCTCAGGCTTACACGCCTATCCGACCCAATTTACGTACCACCAGTTTACAAGGTGGATGAGTCGAACCTGGTCCGAATAGCACCTGCTGGTGAACCAAGCCCTTCGGTGATTGAAGATCAGAAGCTGGTTATCAATCAACTGCGAAATGCCCTGCGAAGCGGGGACTCAATCGCCATAAACAAGGTTGTGTTGCATATTCTTCAGGACCATTCCTGAACGGATATGATGAACAAGAGTTTCTGGCAGGTTCAAGAAACTCTGCACAACACGGAATCCTCATAGCCGGTAGTGACTCGGCGCAACCCAGAGAGTTCTTTGTCCAGAGAAGGGTCGCCCGTATCCACCAACAATGGTTTGCCCTGCAAACTCTCAAGTTTTGTCTTTGTTGCGATGACATGCAGATTTTCCAGCCCCACTGCACGAATCACCCTCGGGCTAAATTGTTGATTGCCGCGTCCAAAAATATGTCCCTGACCACCGATTACGGTGACAACGATGCCACTCGGCGTGGACTCTACCAGCGAAAAAATCTGACTTTCGGTAGCATCAGAAAGAATCAATTCACCATCTTTAATCACATCTACTCCCAGTAAAGTGTTCTCAAGATTCAGGGGCTCCATTACCGCAGCCGTCGTGGTTCCCGAGCCGACAAAATACTGAACCCCCGCTTTCATACTATCGATCACTTCGGCTGCAATTTCCTGCAAAACCAAGGCTTCCACCTCCACTCCACCGGATTTGGTCTGCTGGATATAGCGCAGCTCTTCCGGTACGGTCATCTCTCCGCGATACTTTGCCAGCACAGTTCCTCGCCGGAATGCTTCCTCGTCAATATCCCTGACCTCCGCGTCCGTGACGGAAGTGAGCTTCCCCAGGGCAATGTCGCTGACAATTTTCCCGGCAGCTAGCGGGTTATTGGCGAAAACGCCAGAATGCATCTTCACGCCACATGGAATACCAAGCACTACCTGGCCAGGCTTTATAACATCACAAATGTCCCCGGCGGTACCATCACCACCCGCAAAAAGGATTATGTCAACGGACTCCGCCTGCATCAGCTCGATTGCCCGCCTGGTATCTTTCGCATTCGTGATATGCTGCGCAACGTCGCCAACGACCTTGTAGTGGTGAGAGCTACCTTTCAGAGCCGTCTCGCCCATATCTCCAGCGTAAGCAACAAATTCAATCTTGTCCGAAACATCGGACAGAGCTTCCAGTGATATACAGGTTCGGGGAAGCACTTTACTTTCTGCACCTGACCGCCTCGCTCGATCAATAAGCTCCCGGTCATCACTTCCTTTTAACGCAGCGGGGCCGCCGATCCCGGCTAGCGGATTCATTACCAGTCCTACTCGCAGCCGCCCGATATTCATCTCTGTTCGCGCTTTAACCTCTTGACGACAGAGCTAAAGGTCAAAATGGTTTCATCCCCAACGAACACCTCACCGGTCACGAATGCCAACGAACGCGTTTTGCGGATCAACTTGGTACGGCATTCAATCAGGTCACCAACACGAGCTGAAGACACGAATTCACAACTGAAGCTCACTGAAACACAATCTTCTTCCATGTAGTGGTCTGTCGCCTCCATACAGAGTGAAAAATCAGAAAACGTCATCAGAACACCCCCATGAACCAGACTGACGACATTGCAGTGTTTTTCTTCAGCTACGAACGCATAGGTCCTGTTGTCAGGTGCCTGCTTATAGTAAAAGGGGCCGATGTGATCTTCGGCTGGGTCAAACCCAGGATCAGTCTCATAGCCATCTGGAAATGCCATATACCTATTCCTCAAATTTCGCGCCGCTAGCTAGTCTACGAAAAGGCCTAAACCCGTCATGAGCAGGCTAGTCGATCTTTTCAGTTTCTAGCGGATATTCGTCTGGCTCAACATCGGTATCAGGCAGACAATCAACAGCTGCCAGTTTTTCAATGTATGTACTTGAGAGAAGCTCACCAGCTGCCAGCAGGTGATCCAAATACCACCTGGTTGGCTTCAAATTATTGTCAACGTATTCCTGTTGGGCGAGATAAACCCAGGCATTAACAGGGCCGTCAGGACATAGTATTTCCAAGGGCTGCCGGTCATAGCGAACCGGGAAACCTTCATATGGATCCATCATGCTAATCTCATCCGCATTCGTTAACCGATAGACCACGCCTTCGGTTACCGCATCTTTATGCATTACTACATTGGCGGACGCAGCACCGATGTATTTCACCGAGCGCTTGTTAAAAACAAGACGAAAGTCATGAAGCTTGCCAGCCTGAAAATGATCAAACTGCATTTGCCGCTGGCGAACCCTGTCCGGGTTCATATTGCTGCCATAGGCAAAATAGTATGATATGGAAGACACTTAGCCTTTGCGGATCCAGTAGCAGTATTGGTCCCCTGTCTCTTCCTGCTGGATCAACTCATGATTTAGAAACTTACAGAAGTTTGGAAAGTCCCAGGAGGTTGAAGGGTCGGTCGCTATTATCTTGATTACTTCTCCGGATGCCATATCCATCAATTTGTTTCGCGTCACCATTAAGGGTTCCGGGCATCGAAGCCCGCTCGCGTCAACTGTAATGTCTACCTTAATTGCCATATTCTCCAGCGACCATCATTTTTCTTAATAACATCGCCAACCTAATAGCTTTCAATCAAATAGACAGCTAATGCTTCCCTTTCTGCGTCTGACAGCGGGAAAATCGGCATTGGTGGCGTTGGTTTAGCAAAAAGCTGAGCCAATGTCTGAATATTATGTTTTACACCGATTTTTTCCAGGACTTTCAAACCGCTGCTATTGGGATTGTGGCAGCTGATACAGACTTTTGCCCGAAATATCGTTTCACCCTGGGCGGACAAGGTTGACCTTTCATCCGCTGAATAAGAAACAAGCGTTTCCTCAGCGCTAAACTCAGGCTTGCTCTCTGCTACAACTATCTCTAGTTTCTGTTCCTCGCCATAAGCCACACGATAAACCGCTCCAACAAAATCATCGGCAATATAGAAAGCTCCATCAGGACCCTGTGTGACCTCAGTGGGTCTGCCGATCACGTCATCTCCCTGCAGAAAACCACTGACGAAATCTTTTTCTACAACATTACCCTGCTCGTCCCAGTGCAGTGAGACCACCTTATAGCCATCCTTTTCAGCCCTGTTCCAAGAACCGTGCAAAGCGACAATAGCTGCACCGCGATATTCCTCCGGCAAGACATCTCCCCTGACGAACTCAATACCAAGGGGCGCATTGTGGGCACTAAATCCATGGACAGGCGGAATTGAAGTCGCTATTGCATCTTCCTGGCCTTCACCAAAGTCCGGGTCTGGCACCTTGCTTCCGTTGGCAAAAGGCCAGCCATAGTGGGAACCTTCTTCTATCCTGTTTAGCTCACAGGGTGGAAAATCATCACCCAGCAAATCACGGCCATTATCAGTTGCATAGATATGTCCATCATCGGGTGACCAGTCAAAACCTGCACTGTTCCGCATTCCACGGGCAAATATTTTCTCTCCCGAGCCATCCGGCTGATAGCGAACCATCGCCGCGTACCGTTCATCCTCTTCAATACAGGCATTGCATGAGGAACCTATGGAGACATACATCAGGTTATCTGGGCCAAATCGCAGTGTCTTCCGCCAGTGCCCCCCTCCGGATGGCAACCCTCGAACAATTCGATGGTAATCACCCTTGGTTTCGCCTGTCAGGTGATCAAACTTTATTCTTCCAATAGCATCTGTCTCTGCAATGTAGAGCCAATCATCAAAAAAATCGAGCCCATTGGGACCGTTTAGATCATCAATCAGTACTCTGCTACCGTCGGCTTTACCATCACCATTTGCATCCCTGCCAAGTATCATTACCTGGTCAAGTGACGGATTGGCAACCAGCAGGTCGCCATGTTCAGTGAAGCGAAGGATTCTAGCATCAGGAACCTCTGACGCATAAACCCCCATAGAGAAACCATCAGGCAGCTTAATCTGGTTACTGAGTTTATCAGTATCAAGGTCACCACTAATGATGGGGATATTTACAATGACATAGTATTTCGCGAACAGTACCAACAATACAAAGACAGCACTCAGGCCACCTGTGACAATCAGGAACCACTTCAGAACTGGATTCATTCTACTTCCTGTTATTCAATCTAATAATTGGGCATACCAAATGCCACGCCAATACAACTTACGCATAAACGACTCAGCCGTGGAAAGCGCGCCTCAGATATGCCTTCCATATGGTAGCAACGTCCTCAATCAGCAAAAATGACCACTCTAGGGCGTTCCAATATTCCGCCTGGAACCCTGTAATCAAATACCAGAGGCTCTAGGTTGAGAAAAGCGGCCTAAGGCTACTTGAGGAGAAAGACTGCCGCAAGCTGACCAGGGGGTAATTTCCCACAACCAAGGCTCTCCCTTCGACCCAATAGAATGCGCGATCAGCCGAAGGTCATTTCAAACAAATTCAAACCCACCACAACAGAGCGAAAAGATTCCCGCACATACTCAGGGCTCAATTATTGATAAGGACGTTGTCTGCGTTTTCTCATCATAAACTA
>MDTC01200652.1_pt1 | contig 40842 bp, 46 predicted proteins | sample 811181 | NCBI WGS metagenome assembly MDTC01 (sample SAMN05326644, study PRJNA326480) | marine metagenome | isolation source: seawater | place: Pacific Ocean: North | collected 2011
AATAACGAGCGTTATCATTTTATCCCATATTCATGCTTCATTGTCAAATCTTTTTTTGCGCTTGTGAGCTTGCGGCCTTGTGCCCTTGTGCCCTTGTCCGCGAAGCGCGATCCGGAGCTTGTGCGTCCCATTTTTATATACCTGAATTAGGCTTGGGTTCTCTCCGAACCGCACTGTGGAGGATGCCCGTGCCGTTGGCTAGTACTCGGATATACTATGAGATAAACTAGCAATAAATCTCATAGATTCTATTTAGACCCGTCCTCATCTGCGTTTGTGTATTAGGCGCTTCAATAATTACTTTCTCAATCTTCATTAATAACAAAAGAAATACACTTCTTTATATTGCTATTAAACGAAGCCAAGAGGGAGCAAAGCTCCCCCTCAGTTTCATTTAAATTATATTTAGTTCTATTAGCACCACTAGCATTACACCAAGTGGAACGACATAATAGATACCTTTAGGATGCTCGTAATAGTAACAAAAGACATCCCAAGCCTTAAGAATGAACTTTGTCATTTGGTATCTTGCCCCTTTCTCTAAGAAAATTAATTGTCTTTCTTTGAACTGATTTTGGCAACGTTTCAAAGCCACCCAAGAAATAAGCCTTCAAGGGATTTTGCATTGCGCTCAATCTTATTCTATTTTTATGTGTGTCTATAAAGGTCATTCCGCCACCGCCTTTTTTCTAAATTGCAATGACTTGTAGTCAGGTAAGCGCCCTTCTTTGTTTAATTGCCTCACCCTTTCTTCAGATGCTTCAATCGCCTTTTCAACTAACTCATAATAAGTAAATTCAAAAGGGTTATAAAAGCTAGTCTGACCTTCTGCCCAAGCTTGGAAGTCTTCTTCAGTAAGTCCGTCCTCCCATGAGGCATCTTCTGCCCTTTGCCATAAGCTTATCTCATAGCAAGCTGACTTATCATTGAATTTAAAATGATATAAAAACTCAATGTCCCCATGTTCGCCCGTTGTTAGTTCATAGCGATTGTCTACTAAAAAAGAATTAACAAAATTAAATATGTTAACCTTCTGCGCTTCCTCCTTATTGCCGAAGCAATGCGCATCTACAGTAGATTGTTGTAGTTTGTCGTAAACGTCCTTGCCTGTTTCAGACAAGTAGCCGTCCCAATGACGATATATCCAAATATTAGTATCGCCATAAGTTATTCTTATATTGCATCTTGTGCCCATAAGATTTTCTCCTTTGTTTGTTTGTTTGATTGTCCCCTATAAATAGAGGTAAGAAAGCACAGCAGGATATAATCCCTTGCCCCTATGCTTTCATATCTCTATTTAAAGATTGAATATGGAACGACCTACTTAAGAAAATCTTACCGCCTTCGTTCCGTGCACTCCTTGCGTGCTGGTCTACATCCGACTAGTCCCTGTTCATCCGACTTAGTTCTCAGGGGCGAACTACCATAAACGTTTATTTTGCTTCGAGATGCCTCAGGAGGTTAACGCCAAAAAATGCTCCCCGTTAATACTTAAAAAGAATCTAACTACTAACTGATATCATCTATGTAACGATTAATCATTAAGTTGCAACCCCTAAATACAAAAAAAGTGAAAATAATTTAAAGAGGCAATAAAAGGTAGGTAAGTATTAATAATAGTGGGGGTGGGTATAGTAAGAGAATAGCTAAGGTTATACCTTAGGAGATACCAAAGGAGATACCTTAAGAGATACTATATATATATGTGAAAGGGGCATTGGCTATCTTCTATACGGGTACTTTAATCACAGCAAAAAAATAGACCCTATAGCAGACAAAGACAGAATAAAAATGCCGTAGGTTTGCCAATTGATAACATATCAAGCCATTATATAGGTTTTTTGCGCCTTAAATCACCTCAATTGCCCTTTTTTGGAGCCTAAACGACCCCCCAACGGGGGGAAAAATGTCTAGCGTATAACGATATACCCCCTCAGATTTTTTTATTAAATGTTACGTAAGGGTTCTCATTTTAAGAGAAAGGGCTTCTGCCCTATTAGGCGTTTGTTGAGCCCACTTACTATCCATCATCTCCCAACCTGCATCCATGTAATCATTCTTCTTTAAAGCTGCGAGCATATTCTTAAATTTAGAGACTCCAAATTCACCTAATTGGAACACCATCTCAACTACAATACCAAATGCTGTCGGGTGAGTCTTTTCTTCTTCTATGAGTCTCTTTGCTCCATTAAGAGCCTTTTCAAAATCATTATCAAATAACTTTAACCAACCTTCTTCAGTTGTAGGTATCTCTTCTCCCTCTAGTATCTTATGTCCTATTCCACCTGTTAAGTGTCCCTCCGTGCATTTGTAGGGTTCCAAGCGATAGCCTTCGTGTTTTTTAATTGAATTTTTTATTTCGGAATATTTCATATCCATTTATCTCCTTTAGGTTTTCTTCCTATTGTTGTTTCCATAAATTTTTCTAAATCTCTGTCCAATAATTCTGCTTTGTGTTCGTCAAATGCGAGTATCTGGTCTCTGTCCATTCTCTCCACCCAATAGTTAGCTGCTATTGCTAATGCGTCTATCTGGTCATCATGCCTTAAGGCTCCCTTATCTCTTGTAATCCTAGTCATCTGTCTAAACAGTTGATGGTCTGGAGCTAGCTGGAAGTCATCTTTAACAATCTCTTCATCCACTACAAGCCTGTGCGTGTTCATAATGGGCTCTAAGGTATCAATGATACGCTTCTCCTTTTGGATTGAGTGTCTTACTTCTTCAATCTCGCAAGGATGTATCTTTGACATAACAGGTTTAAGCAACTGAGTTGCCATTCCATCACCAAAGTTAGACTCAATAACCACGTAATTAACGCTTTGAGCTTTGGCAATATTTGCTAATTGCTCCAAAGTCTCTCCTGAATATCCTCCATCAAGAGCACCTATGGCTGTTAAGTACAAAATGCCATGCAACATTTTCAGTACGCAATAAGCTGTTTTATCTTCTCCACGCCCTGAGGGGTCAATTGACATAACTGAACCCTCAAAAGGCGCAAATTCATCACTCATATATAAATATGAGGTGAAGTAATCAGCTTTAAGACCTACGTTTGGTATATCTGGGCTAACCGCCTGAAGTTGGTCTCGTCCTGATGCCCATTGTATTTTTGCAGGTGCTTCCTTCCATGAGGTGCAACCTGAAACAAGAATGAGGTCGTTTAGTTTGAGTGGATATTTGTTTGCATCACTTAATGTTGTATCCAACATGAATTGCAAATTGAACCCACTTCGCCCATACGAACCAAGACGTTCCATTAAATCGATTTCATTAAACCTATCAGGGTCTGTTGGTTTACCTTCAAGGTCTTTTTCTTTAGCTATAACTGCAGCTAATTTCTCTCCATAACCTATCTTCTGTAAGTTACTTGGATATAGCGCAGGCCATACTCTAGTTTTAAAACCTCTCTCTTCTAAAGAGTTATAAAGAGACATTTCTGTTTGTGGTGTGCCTAAAAAGACAATCCTACCTACCTCTGGTTTAATAATCGCATCAAATTCTTTTACAGTTTCACCTAATCGGTCTCTCATTAGCTGTGTCTGAGAGTTATTTGCACTCTCAACGTCATCTGCAATAATTAAATCCGCCCTTGAGCCTGTTAGCTGGCCTGTTATTCCCATAGACTTAACTGAAGGTGCGTGTGAAGCTCTCGCAGGAGCAACATCAAAGCTAACCTTACTGTGTCTTTGATTATCTCTAGGTTGTAGGTGAGTTAGTATTGGCATCTCACTAATCAACCTTTGTGTGAATGTTGAGAAGTCATCAGCTCTAGTTTTACTAGCTGAGACCACTAAAATATTCCTATTAGGATTTAATAGTAATTGATGACAGACGAAAGCTGAAGTAATCCAACTTTTACCGACACCTCTGAAGGCTTGAATGACTAATCGTTTGTCTTCCGCCTGCAGGTAATCAGCAATATCGTATTGTATTGGTGTTGGTTCAGGTAAGTTTAAATGTTTCCAACATAAATACAGAAAATTTTTAAAGTTATTTATCTTACTCATCTACATCAAAGGGAACATCATCAAGAATGTTATTCGCCTTTTTAACAATATCTTCTGAGCTATAAGTCTTGCAGACCTCTAAACAGACTTTCATTTCTGAAGCTGTCAGGTCTTCACCAGACTTTAATTTTTTATAGGCTTGTTTAACGAGTAATATTGGAAGTTCATCTACAATCTGTTCAATACTATCTTCTTTTGCCTTGTCCTCTGTAACCATTCTTCTTTTGGTTTCTCCTTTTGTTTTTATTCATTGAGGAGGTAATCGGTCTTCTTCCAAGAGAAGTCCCTTTTCTGACAGGTTCGTGAGCTATATAGCTCTTAGTTCGTTTCATTATTTCGTCCTAAATCTTTGTAAAACTCATCAAGTGCATTGTGTTCGCACTTCTCACAATCACACCCTGAACACTTCTTGCTACAATGGCATTCGTGTTCGCAATGTTTACACTCCATCTGTACTCCAAAGGAGGAGTAACAAGATAACAAGCATAACTATTGCTTTATCCATTTTTGGGTCTCTTGGAGGAAACCTAAAACCCTTCCACCGATAAATCATGGGTTTAGTCTTCGATTATTCTTTTGATTTTTGTGCGACAGGTAGTACCAACGCAATCTTCGTACAGCTCAACACGCAATTCTTCACAGCGGATAACCAACCCATCTTGTTCTTCTGCGTTGGAGCTGCGTTCAACACTTCTTTTCTGTTCTAAACAACTAGACATTCCTTCAGCTCCTGCACCTGTTGGTACGTACTCAATTACATTGCCATTGCTTATCATTAAGACAGCAAAGACTACCTTAATCATGGCCTCCTCCGTTTCTAAGTTTGTCTGTTAGTTGTTCTAAATCTATTATGCGTTCCTCTAAGAACTGGGCGTGCATATCAATACTATCAATTTTTGGTAGTTTCTCTTCTACATCTTCCTTAAGTTTTGAATGCTCTTTTGAAATAAATTCCAAAAGCATATATTGCTCTTGGTCTATAGGTTTTTGTGTTGATGCTTCAAGTAAGTCTTGGCTCATCAACTGTAATTCTGTTTCTATAATATTAAGTCGTTCAATGACGCCAAACCCGAACCAAGCACCCACAATAACAGCACCAATAATGCTGATAAGATTACGAGCTGGCATCGAGATTGAGGTGTTTTCACTTATCTTCATACTTCCTCTAGTGTCGTACCCTGACAGAAGAACTCAAATCCACTTAAGACCTTGCCATCAAAGTTTCTAAAATCAGTCAAGACGCTATCAACGAGCTTTACTTTGTTTTTATAAACGTATTCGTGGCAATCTTCTTTGTTTGTGAAGTCTTTGTGTTGCCAAAATTGAGTAGTTGGTTCAGCCACTCCTGAGAACACCAGCATTACAGCTATGCTCCAAACCATTATTTCTTCCCAAAGAATTTAGTTGCTCCCTTTATCCCAAATGAAGCACTTACGATTACACCTAGAGTGTATTTATACCAATCAGGAGTCATTGCTAACGCAGCAAATCCTCTCTCTACATATTCAACAGTAAACGGAAGGAAGCATAATAATAATGGTATGCTGAACAGGATGGTTAAATATTCATCCTTCCAACTATCTTGGCTGCCTTTAATAGCTTCAACATCCCAATCTATTTCACCTGATATTTGTTTCTTTTTGATTTCTGTTTCAGCTTTAATAGCAGTTAGTTTCTGTTCTGCTTTAGCTTTCTTAGTATCAACGAAACCTTTAATCGCATCTCCTGCTACTCCTAGCAAGGGTTTGATTAACATTTGTAACATTTTATGTAATTAGAAAGTCTCTTAAGATAATTATAAATTGTGTAAATACGCCAAATCCAACAGCCCACATAACCTTATGAATGCGGTCAATGTCTCTTTCGATATGGGCTAAATGATTTGTTTTTATGTGGTCTAAAGATTGGTCAATGAGTTTAATATCGGTGTGAATACGTTCTATTTCAAGATTTAACTCTTGAACATCTTTCATCATACTTAGAATATGATTGCTGTAGCGATTACAAGTATTGCAACTGCAAACAATGGTACTTCATACCAAATAGCATAGCTCCAATTTTCTTTAATCTTTTTTATTATTTTTTCCATTAAGTTTTTCCTCCGTTGGTTTTTTCAATGTGTTAATTTCGTTTGTTAGTTTGTTAATAATTAATGTGAGTTCTACGATTTCTTTTTCTTTCGCATAAACTCTTTGCATAATTGCATTTGTTACTTCTTCACTATTCACTTCGTCTCCTTTGCTTGTAGTCATTTAAAGATAAGTTCCATAAGTTTCAGGCTTATACCTTCTCCATATTTGGACAATCCTGTTTGGTTTATCAGTTAAGTTTTTAATTGTTGGGGTACTCGATTGTTGTTGGAATGTATCTTTATCGTAAGCATCTCCATCTATTTCACATTCACGTTGTATATAGAAGTAACAATCGTCAGGATAATCCGCTTCTTCTTTCTTTTCTAAATTGAATTCACTATTAGCAGCTATATCAATTTGTCTGTAATTAAATGAAATGTGGTCTTTTAGTAATAAACAACTTGTATTGTCTTCGTCAGCTACAGTTGTGTGAAGCGGTGTGTTTAGTAAATAACCTAAAATGTTGCCTTCCCACCACTCAGTTATACCTGAATATTTTGGATATAGACGCAAAATGCCTTCTTCCATATTGTAATCTGAGCTGCCATATTGAGGTGTTGTTTTTATATACTCAATGTACTCTTTAACATCATCTTCTGTAATACTATCTACTCCAACTTCCCACTCTTGCGTCATTATATGAGTTCCATCTAAAACTACTTGTCCGCAAACATTGTGATTAGAAATAATGTTTTTGTTGCCATTAAGATAATTGACATCAAAACCACCTTGTCCTTTCTCTAAAAGTTTTTGCATAGATATTCTTGTGGCAGCCATAGTTCCACAAGATGAGCTAAATGCTCCACCTTTTTTGGTAAGTGTAAGTTTATCTAAAAAACAATCCTTTATTGAAAATGCTTTTCTTTCATGTTCAATCATAATGTTATGAAAACTCCACAGTAAAATTGCCTGTAAATTCGTTTAATATATTACTACCAATAGTTGTACTTCCTGTTGAGCTGTGTGTGTCAGTTATTACCCAAGAACAGCAATGGTAATCGTCCATAGATTCTACATCTATCTGGGATTGAGAGGGGTTTTGTGCACCTCCACCTCTTAGGTTTATGCCATTACCTGTAAGTGCTGCATTACTGGTGGCATTATAAGCAGGTATAGCAGCATATTGAGTACCATTAACTTTAAATGCCAAGTTTTGAACTTCGTACCATACCTCTATCACACCCCAAGGATTTGGGTCTCCGTAAATACCAAAACCTGTAACACCTGCAGGTAATGCTGTTGTATTAAAACCTGTTCCTGTATATCTCGTAGCAAAGAACAATTCTATCTCGTATGTGTTAGTACCAAATTTTGTATTTACTACATTTGAAGCCATCGCTGCGACAAGAAACCATTTTGTTGAACCATTTCCTTGAAATATTCGGTCTGATGCAGTACCTCCGCCACTATAATCTTGTTGAAAATATCCCAGTGACCCTCTGCTACCACTACCGCAATAACCTTTTGTGGTGTATGTATTCTGGATAAACTGGTGAGTTTTTGTTATTGTACTGCCATTAAAAGAACAGTCATTAACAGCACTAGCACCATACCACTCATTGAATGCCATTTGAGCACCAGAGCCTTTACCAATTAAACCTCTAATATCACTATCGTTGACTGTACATTGAGAGCCAGAGCTTCCTCCTGCTTCAATGTGCATTTCATTAAGAGAGATTGCTCCACTACTTTGCAGAGCCATTACTTACCTCCTTTTAGTTCTTCAATTTCTGCTTTGAGTTCTTTTATTGCCTCAATTAAATACCCAACTGTATTGCCATAAGCTACAGACTTATACTCACCATCCATAACTAACTCAGGAGCTATTTTTTCTATTTCTTGTGCGATAACACCAGAACCTTTTTCGTTATCTTTAGTATATGTAACACCTCGCATTTGAGAAACTTTGTCTAAAGCATTGTCAATTGTCTTTACATCTGACTTTAATCTTTCATCTGAATAAGCTGTAACATTACCAACAGCAGTCGCATTACCAGAGCTATCTATTGTGAATTTAGTTGCGTTGTTATTTTGGAATAGCCAAGCATCAGCACTATGTAAAATTGTTGTTCCGTTATTATAGAAATAAAATCTTTGTGATTGAGTTCCGTTACCAGCATTATCTGAATACCAAGCACCCGTCTTCAATGCTACCCCTGTTTCAAGTAAACCATCAAATGTTGTTGCAGTTGCAGTTCCAGTAATATCAACTCCACCTGAGCCTGTTGCAAGTTTTGCAGAATTATCGTGATAAAGAGTTACTGCTCCATCTACTACACAATGTACATAAGTTTCACCAGTATATTTTTTAAGAAGTAAATCATTCCCACGAAGAATTAAACTACCCGAACCATTTTCATCTATATAAGTATTATTATCAGTACCATCATGGTAAATTTCTAAGTCTGGTGTAGTTGCATCTCCGAAAGTTGCTTTAACATTATCGCCTAAGTAAATGCCACTTGCGGTAGTGGACAATTTCTCAGAACCTGAATGATACAATTTAACATAGCCATCATTTTGAAATTTAGCCATGCTAGTACCATCAGACTTTTCAATAGCTATTTCTGTTCCACCTCTTATCTTTAAATCTCCATTATTTGTATCTGCAATAATAGAATTAGTACCATCATGGTATATTTCTAAATCTGGCGTTCCTGAATCACCTGCAGTTATTTTGACGTTATCGTTAAAGTGTACTCCTGAAGCTCCACCTACTGCTGCAGGTATTGTTGGCGTTCCTGATAAGTCTGAATAAGCAACTTGCGCAAAAGCTCCATCGTGAGCTAGGAAGTGGCCAGAAGTTCCTGCTGCAGGCACTAATCCTGAGTTACCTGTTGCCTGTCCTGCATTAAATGTAATATTTCCTGTCATCGTGCCACCTGCTTTAGGCAAGGCAGCTCCAGCAGTAGTTGTTGTGCTAGTTAATACTGCATCTCTTGTTGCTATATCTATTCCATCTACAGTTCCTGATACGATTATATTTCCTGTAACATCAAAATCTTTATTAACAGTCCATTTAGTTCCTGAGTGAACATATTTTAATTCAGCACTTGCACCATCTATTGTAATACCTGAGCCATCTGCAGCAGAACTATCTGCAGCTCCACTTGCTAGAACCATATTTTTATCATCAACAGTTAAAGTAGTTGAATTGATAGTCGTAGTCGTACCATTAACAGTCAAGTTACCACTCATGGTTACTCCACCTGTTATATTAATGTTACCTGTTCCTGTAATGTCGTTTGAATTTAAATCTAAATCGCCTCCAAGTTGAGGTGAACCATCTTGAACTATAGATGTTAATGAGCCAGCAACAATTTGTTGCCAAGCTGAACCATCATAATATTTAAGAGCATTTGCACTTGTATTAAATGCTAAGTCTCCTGCATCAAGAGATGATGAAGGGTCTGAGCTATCAACTCTATATCTTTCAGCAAAACTATTAACTCCTGCAACATTGGAAGCTACTGTATTTACATTAGCAATAGCACCAGCAACTGTTGAAATATTTGAGTTTGCTCCTGCAACTGTAGTGATATTTGCATTATTACCAGCAGCAGTTGTTACATCTGAAGAAATACCTGCGACTGTAGTTACATTAGCTGCAACTCCAGCGACAGTTGTTGTGTTTGCAGCAATTCCTGAAACAGTTGTAATATCACTTGAGATACCAGCAAGGGTATTCATATTTGTAACATTGCCTGAAGTACCAAGTACGTTCATGTCATTAACAACATCAGCAGTTCCAAGTGTATTCATATCAGTTACAACATCTGCAGTTCCTAAAGTATTCATGTCAGCTACAACATCAGCAGTTCCTAAAGTATTCATATCTGCAACTACATCTGCAGTTCCTAAGATTGCCATGTCGGCTACTGCATCGGCAGTTCCTAACAATCCTATTTCTGTAGCTTTAGCTGCGACTGCTCCAATATCTGTAGCGTCAGCAGCGACAGCAGTTACATCTGCAGAAATACCAGCGACTGTAGTTACGTTTCCTGATATGCCTGCGACTGTTGTTACATTGGCATTGTTATTAGCGACTGTTGTTACATTTGAAGAAACTCCAGCTACTGTATTAATGTTTGAGCTGTTTGAGTTTACAGCGTTAATATTTGTCTCATTTCCTGCAACACTTGTAACATTAGCTGAGATACCTGCGACTGTTGTTACATTCGCTGAGATACCAGCAACTGTATTAACATTTGCAATATTTGTTCCAACTGTATCTACATTTGTAATATTTGTAGCAACTGTATCTATTTCTGAAGTTGCTTCGTTTAAGTCATTAGCAGCAGTTTCAATTTCTGAGATAGCTTCGTTTAAATCATTTGCTACAGTTACTACATCAGAAATATTTGTTGCGACTGTATTAACGTTAGCAATATTTCCAGCTACTGTTGTTACATTAGCATTGTTGCCAGCAACAGTTGTAACATTGGCTGAAATTCCAGCGACTGTTGTAACATCGCTTTCAATTCCTGCTACAGTTGTAATGTTTGGAATGTTTGTGGATATGAAGCCTCTGGTTGCTGCATCTGTGTCAGCGGTTGGCGCTGCTACATTCTTTAGTCTTTTAGATTGTGCATCCCATTGAAAATCTGTGTTATCAATTTTAATCTTATCGCCTGCATCATCGATAGCTTCTTGACCCATGAAGAAAGCTTGAGTTGAATCAGTATCTAAATCTGACTCTGTTAAAACTGAACCTGAAGAATAATCTGTTAATCTTGAAGCCTGACTTGTAGTTCGTCTAATTTCAATTGAGCTAAGGTTGGCAGGAGCTGAGTTAAATGTAAGGGTTGTTCCAGCAGCGTTATAAGTAAAAGCAGTTGTAGCGACACCATTAATCGTAACTGTTATATCGCCAGCTACTCTGTAACTAAAAGGTATGGAATACGCTGTTGTATTACCATCGCCCGTATAACGGACAAAGCTATTTGCCATTTTATCTCCTTATTTTTGATTTTTCTTCTAAGAGGGGTACTTTTAAAAAGATTGCAAGAAATCATCCAAAGCATTCCTTTGAGCTTTGTATATTGACGTGTCTCTTCTCATCCTCTCATTATATATTTGTGGGAACTCTAAAGACATTTTTTCATAGGCCGCACTTTCAAATTGTCTAACTAAGTTAACAATAACGTCTTGCCTGAAATCAATTCCCTCTACCACACCTCTACTATTTCCTTCAGGGAGGCGATAAAGTTCACTTCTCTTATGCTTAACTAAATATTCAATAATTTCCTTAAGGGTCATATTGGCACCTTTATAAGGCAGTCTTATTTCTGATTTAATTTCCATCCATCGGTCATAAGCTGTTTGACCATCATTATTCTTTAAGTCTTTTAAATTAATATCGGTGTGTTTGTCTTTCTTAGAAGGCTTAACATAATTAATTTCTCTATTCTCAAAGAACTTAGCTGTCTCTGTATTAGCAAATTCTGTCATTGCAAAAGGTGAAGACCATAATCCACTCTTTCCGCCTAAACCAAACAACCATCCATTTTCTCTATCTATCTTTTCACCAAACATATTCCGTTGAGGCATAACAGCGTCAGGGTCATCAAAGATACGATAACTATTTATTTGGTCAGTTAACGTCCATAATTCTCTTTGATAATCGTCATTAACTCTATTTATATATCTCATCATTCCTGACAATGGAGCAAACTTAAATCCAAATCTTCCTAAGAATAAAGCACTCTTTCGTTCTGGGTCTTTTGTTGTCATTAATCCATCACCTAAGAATAAATCAACAGTCTCTAACATTCCTTTTGTATAAAATTTAGAAGAGAAGTTTCTTGATAGACTTGTAATAACGCCCATAGAAAGTTCAGTCATTCTGCTTTCTTGGTAAGGAGTTAAACTTTCATTATGTGCTAAGAATTTGTCTAACGCATGAACCATATCAGCAGCAATTCCAAAAGGTGTGAAGAATGGGTCTAATCTATTTAATGAAACGTAGCGCCCATCACTAGTTTTATACGAATAAGGTTTCCATCCTGTATCTTGAGTACGTTGTTTATTCTTACGCCAATCTCTTTCGCCACCTCCTGTTACCTTTCCATAAATGGCAGCGGTAAAGGCACCAACCCAGATTGCATAACCCATAGTAATTCTTGCATTAGCTTCAGCAGCAGCTTCAGGATTTATATATTCTCCTGCATTATTTTTCTTAAGCATTTGTTTCATTTGGAATTGATAACGTCCTAAAACGGGAAGGTGTTGAAAGTTCCAACGAATTAAGTTTGAAGGTGTATTAATGAAGTGAAGACCTAAGGCTCTCGTCCATCTATGTTTAGCGGTAAATGATAATACTGCACCTGTAACTCGGCCTTCCGTTGCTCCTGTAAAAGTTCCATCTGCCATTTGTGCTTGAGAAGTTGCAGGTTGAGTGTATGAAGCTTCTCTTGCGTAATGCAATGGGTCGTTTACTTCTAATCTATCTGCTTCAGTTAATCCTTGAGAACTCATTGAATTATCGAGTCCTTGAATGGAAGTCTTACCTTGACCAGACTCATCCATATATTCAGCAAGATACTTTTGAGCCAACTCTTTATATTGTTTGCGGTCTTTAAAACGATTTAATCTACTCCATGCAATATCAGGATGGTCTCTCATTATTCTTGAATTAACTTGCGCTGCAGCTCTAGCTTTGAATGTCATTGTTTTTAAGAACTCATCACCTGCAGATAAAACTCTTAATGGAGCTGTTACAGCCCATATAGGAACTGAGGCAACTTTCTGAATGCCTCTACCTATAGCTCCACTACCTGTATAAATCTTAACCATTTCATTAAGCCAATTTGCAAGTTGTCCTTGTCGTATGTTTGAGTCATATTTCAAAGCTCTACTATCTAATACAGGCCTACCTGCTTTAAAGCTTCTGTAGCCTGACATGACTGCATCCATAAGGTAATAGTATTGATAAATGTAAGTATCTAATGCTTCACCTGCCACAATTTTAGCGCGTGCTGAGTCTGTTGGATTTAAGTATGCAGCTCTAAGCAACATAACAAGAGGCTTCCATTGTGTTTGCATTAACCCTGAGGCAATGTTTAGAATGTGAGTGTCTGGGCTAGAAAGTAAGTTGTTGTTTACATACTCAGCTGCCAAATCCCACCTATTAACTTTTTGAGCATTTTGTAAAGAAAGTATCATGTGGTTATCATCATAAATCTTTGCAACAGCTCTCATATAATCTTCAGGGTTTCCTTCTAATTGTTTTGCTATCTTTCCACCTTCAGGCATAACCAATAGCTCTATTGCTTTCTCTTTATCTACAGCCTGTCTTTGTGATGCAAGAGCTGTTGATATTTGTCTTTGAGCTGACTTTTGTATAATTAATAAATTCATTACAAGTTCTCTGTATTGTTGAAACTCAGTAATGTATTTTTGCTTATCGACATTATTAAGACTAATGTCATCAAGTTGTCGAGCAGTCTTAATCATAGAGTCTGCATGCTTCTTAATAAGCTGGCGCATAGCCAACATATTTGCAGCAATGTTTGTATTTCCAATTTCTTTAATTTGTTTAACTAAAGCGTCAGGGTCTAAACCAGCAATAGCTGCTTCTTCTCTAATTGTTTGGAAGTTTTGTTTTGCTACATCTTCATCCATTAACTTCTTAAGCTCAATGGAGTGTTGTCTTATTAATTCAACGGGAGTGTGGTCTTCGTCTCCTTCAGCCCAACGTTTAAAGTTAAAAGGTTCTTTAGGAGGCTTACCAAAAGGTAGCCTAGCGTTTTCTCGTAATTTTTTTATGTAGTCGGATGTATCTTTAGGTTCAATCTTGTTGTATTTTCTTATCCTTGCAATTTCTTCAGCAGATTTATTCTTATACATTCCACCTTTAGGTTTAACTTCAGCTAAATCACTAAACAATCTTTTCCCTCTTAATTCATCAAATCCGTAATTATGAATGTCTTGTAAATTCTTAACTGTATTCTTTCTTTGTCCTCTTAAAGCAAGTTTAAATCCTCCTGCTGAGAAAGCCCCACCGAATAGTGTTCCCATTCCAAAACCAAACGCTGTATTTAATCCTAATCTTTTAATACTAAATTCATCTTCAACGCCTGTCTCTATTGCCGTCATTTGAAGCATTGTGTCTTGAGTGCCTGAAATCATTCCTGAGAAAAGTCCTTCCCACATTCCACCTCTGGCAATTGCACTTCCTAATGCTTTCTTATTTGCTTTATAAGTAAGTTTTTTAATAAGTTGTTCGTCAATCTCTTTAGCAATCTTTCCTCTTAAAGCATTTCTTAATTGTCTTCTGTATTCATTTTTAGCTACTTGTCCTCCAACACCAACACCTATTAAATTTAATGGGTCGGCTAACATGGCTCCGCCAAAATCCATCAACCATTGGCCAAAGTTCCTATTAGGGTCATCCCAAAAACTAGGGAGGTTTTGATAGACTTTATTAATTTCAGAAAATTGTCTTAAGCGGTCTGGATTATTTTCACCTAAAACTTGAGAAAGTTCTTTTCCAATCGAAACTGTATTGAAATTTCTCCACGTTCTATCTGAATAAAAATAATCTATTACATCGGCATCATTATCATATTTGAAATCTTCTCCATCTCGGTAGGTATAATAATCTTTAAGATTTGAAATGAAGTTTCTGTCTTGAAGTTTCATTAAGGAAGTTATTTTATCTTCCTCTTCTTGGGCTTGTCCTGCAGTACCTGAATACGGTAATCCTGTTTGACTTTCAAAATAATCATCGTAGGACTGCTCCCACCATTCAGCCATTATTGATTAGCCCTTCTGTATTGAGCCAATGCTTGTTGTAAGTAGTGTGGTTCAATGCCTAATGCTTGAGATAAATTAAAACGCATTATCTCATTATCTCCTGCCATTAATCGGTCTAAGAAAATATTTACATTATCTTGAAGATAAGAAGGGAGTTGGTCTAATACTGCACTAGCTATTTGTGGATACACATTTTCTGCCATCCAAGCATCCATTTGTATTCTTTGTTGTACAGGGTCTCCTTGTATTCCTTCGAGTGAAGCTTGCGCCTGAGACATTAAATCTTCCATATCAAAAGTCATAGCTGGAGTTGCTACTATTTGATTAACGACTTCATTAAAGGTTGTTTGGTTTTGAGCTAAGTCATCATCAAGAGCCTTCACTTCTTGGAAAGGTTGCATTTGAGGGTCAGCTAGTTGTGCATTACTGAACATCTTAACAACATGGTCTCCTAAAGAGTTCATAAATTGTCTTCTGTACTCTTGCGACATAGGAGTATCTGGGTTTTCTAATTTCCAATTAATTTCTTCTTGAAGGATTGTTGACTGAATATAGAAGTTAGCATTCCTTGCAGCATCCTTATAGTTTGGAGACAGCATCCCATTAATGAAGAATGATTTTTCAATGGCTCCTAAAATTTCTGTCGTGCCTCTACTGTAGGTGTCATTACTCCAATAAATAGGTTCTTCATTAGTTTTACTTCTTTGGTGAGCATCTCCCCATGCAGCCATAGCAGAAGGGAAGAAATCAAGTGGGAAGTTTCCTGTTTCAAAGTCTTTAAGTAATTGTCCAACATCATATCCATATTCCCCATTAGAAATTCCCATTAAGAATGATAATTTAGCTTCATCAGAAACTTTGCTATCTCTTTCAATATCAATTAGTCGTTGAAAGGTCGCAACACTTGTAGGGTCAATAAGTTGTAGTTGGTTTACAATGTCTCTAACATTCTCAGGATTATCTAAATCAGTTTTAGTAAACGCTGTTATAAATAAATCTTTTATTTGGTTTTGTTCTTCCCAACTCTCTCTTTGTAATGCATGACTTTCAAATTGGAATCTACGTGCGCCAATATCATTGAAAAGTTTAGCCACATCTTCTCTATTAGTGCTTTTAAGAGAACCTAGCTGTTGTCCTTTTGCCCCTATGCCTCTATCAGTCGTAAGGATTAGCATTGCTTTATCGAAATCCTCAATACTTGTAGCATTCATTAATAGAACTCTTGCGTTTTGCATGGCAAGTTCGTTCATCTCATCTGTAGTAAAGAAATAATTTTCTTTTCCATCTGTGCTTGGTAGTTGGGAATGAAGCGATGCAATTGTTGGCCAATAGTCTTCCATATCAGTAACAGTTGCGTTTAAGAAAGTGATTGCTGATTGAAATTTCTTCTCTTGAGCTTTGTCAGCTCTATTTTGTGCATCTTGTAGATATTGGTTTGAAGCCCAATCATTAAAAGCTACTGCGTAGCCATGTCTGTAAGAAGAACTCTTTCCAGATAAATCAGGAGTATATTGTGAGTAAAATTCATTTAAGGTTTGGGTTTCATAATCGTATGAGTCTTGGTTTTTAATTATATTGTTAATTACATCTCCAGCAGCAAAACGCCCTACATTGCCATCAACAACAGACACCGCCCACTTATTAGAAAGTATAGGGTCTTCACCTGATAGAATGTATGCCTGTAATTCTTCAGGAGATTTTGTAGTACGAAGATATTCTAAATGTTCTTCTGCTTTTTTTACCTTATCATCCTTGTAAGCCGCCATAGCTTGCGGAACGGATTCCTCTAAATCTCTTAAAGATTTAACAAGAGACGAAAGTTCATTTTCTCTTCCAGCGTTAACTCGTCCAGCAAAAGTTGAACCCATGTATTTATTTGTAACAGGTGATTTGTAAGCCATTATGATTGTATTGCCTTTCCTGTTGCATAGCCTTCCGCACCTGCTGAAGCAGTTCTGATTAATAAATCAGTTGTGTTCGGCATATAAACGGGAGCAATGTTATTATAAATTCTCTGCATATTTGCATAAGCATCTTTTCGTTGATTGTTTAGCGCGTACATATCGCCTTCAAATGCAAAAGCAATATCGCTATACTCTTGGTCAAAAACAACGCCTACGTCTTGTTGAACTCTTAATGGGTTTCCAAATCCCATGTTCAACGCTTTAGCAGAATCTTTTCTTGCTTTAGCCTTAGACTTAAATTCTTCAAGTGATTTTTCTCTTGCAGCTAAACCTCTCTCAGTTTCTATCTTGGATAAATCATTTAGATAAGCTTGGTCTGCGTGCCTACGTGTCTTATAATCAGCATAAGCTTGATTAGAGGCTTGTTGGCGGTCTGATTGCCAACTAGAGGCAGCACTAACTACCTTTAGTCCCATGACCGCAGCTTCAACACTACACATTATTTCATCTCCTTTATCATTAATAAAAATGGTATTTTAGTATGACCATATTCTGGGAACTCTTCTTTAGGTTCAAAACCTAAAAACTGTAACCACTTAAGGGAAACCCAATTTCTTTTATCAACAAAGTTGTAAAGATAATTGTAACCTTTCCCCATAGTGGAAACCCAATACGGGCATTCTTTTAAAAATTGTTTTTTATGTTTTAGTAAAATATCACTAGAAAGTAACCAAGCGCATCCATACTCAGGGTCAACAGAAGGAACACATCCAAACATTCCAACTACCCCTTCATTGCCTGTTCCTACAATTGAATAGTTACGTGCTTCTTTAATTGTAAAAGGCGTAACTAAAGCTTCAAGTGGGCTTATTTTATCTGAAGCATATATTTCTTCTCTATCTTGCTTCCTCATAATCTTTGACAAAACAAGAACATCTCCAAGTTCGGCTCCCCGAACATAAGCGACTTCCATTAAATACGTCTTGACCTTCTGTGATAGAAACCTTCAACCTCTGCTTGCGTAATATGAACGGGTAAATGACTGTTATTAGTAATAACGCAATCAAAGTCTGTATTACGAGCAGCAATAGGAACTCTTAACTGACCAGATATAATTGGAGGAGCATCAATAACTGAAGCTGTATCACCAACTACGTATCCTGTCATTTCAGATACATCCGCAGGTCTGTCCTTTGGTGTAATTGTAACTTTAAAATATCCTGAATCGTTATAGTCGAAAGTAATAGTTCTTATTTGGTATCGCCCTGAGCTAATCGCTAATCTTCCTCTACCTGTATCTTCTCTCACATACTGAGGAGATAGTGTGTAAGTTGAAATAAAGGGCACTCCAATAAATACGTTTGTTACATTAGCTGGGACTGTATAATCTGAACCCGTTGTATTTGTGGCTTCGTAGTTAATGCCTGTTGCTTGGTCAACAGCAACTAAACCTGCTTTAACTCCATACGGAGAAGTAAAAGTTGATAAACCTGTCGCTGCATCATAAGTTGCACCTACAGAGGCTTTTAAATCTAAATACACTTTAAAAGTTAAACTTGTTTCTTTTAGGTTTTGTAAATCTATTTTTAATAGTTTTGTTGTTTGGCCTTCAGAAGCCATAACATATAAATAAGATTCAAAGCTTACAGCTCCTAAAATCTTAACACCTGAAAATTCCCATTTACTCCATGCTGTTTGTACTTTCTCTCCTTTATCAAAGAAGTATTTGTAAATATAAATTGTATCAGCATTGGTAGCTGTAACATCTGAACCAACAGTATAAGGAGCTGTTTGTGCATCGTCTGTATCGTGGCAAAGAATAAATAAAGTATCTTCAATATTGTTACTTACAATTTGATAAGCATTCTTTGGAATTAAAGTTTGAACAGCAACTGTTATATCAATTCCATCATTAGTTAATGTATCATCATCTGAATAATATTCTCTAATTGCTGTGTTGTTGTTTCGTGGTTGTGCGAAATAAGCAAACCTACCAGCAGCAACAGGTTGAACGGAGTCGTCATGTTCAAATGTAGAAACTGCATTTAAGATTGCAGTTGTTGGTGTAATTGAATCTCCTGCTGTATCTAACTTAAACTGTTGGGTATCAGAAAATAAAAGTAGTGTTTCATTAAAGGCTACAGAGTTCTTAAGTGTATTAACTTGAGTACCTGAAGCAGCAATATCAATTGGGTCAGTATCTAAAACCTGAGTAACAGTTGTTGCAAAGAAATTAAAGAAACCTGCATTCTCAGTAAATACTAAATTCTCTCCTGATAAAAACCCTAGTCTGTTTTTATAAAATGTTAAATTCTCAATAGGTTTCCCTATAAATGATGGATTAGGATTAGTAGAAGTGTCTCCACAAACTCTATCCGTCCAACTTAATTTTTGAAAAGTAAATGTTCCATTGTTGTTGTTAATGAGAGCATGAGGCATTGTTGAATCATCAACACCTAAACTTGTGTTTGGAGCAATTGTCTCTGACCAAACTCCATTACCTTTAAACTCCACAAAGTAATCAGTTAAGGTATCTCCTTCATCACCTGTAACTTTAATCTTAACTCCTGTCTTTCCATAATAAGGAAGACGTGTGAAATCTTGTATTTCATCTTTAATAACATACATTGCCAAGTTACCTTGACCATCTGCGGTTTCAATCGTGTAACTAGCATTGCCATCTGTAGGCTTTCCATAAATAACGGAGTCGTAACTTTCAAAAGTAAATTCAGCAGTAATTTCTGCGTAGTTTGCTAGTCCCTGTGTTGTTGATAATGTAGCTCCTGTATCAGTACGAATTGTTTTAAAACCTATCTGTGAAGCAGCTGCGTCCCAATGTGTACTTGAAGTACCATTTAATAAAATATCTTTAATTTTGTTTGTATCTCTAAAAGCACTATCAGTTGTAGCATCATTACCTGAAGGCATTTGAAAGATAACAGCTATGTCATAAGCTATATCTGGATGGCCTACTGTAACTTTATATTCCAAACCATATTGTGATTTAGCAACATAGATTAAAAATTCTTCTACCTTTGCTGCACTTGTATTTGAATCTGCAACAGGTGTAATACTTTTGTTTGCAATGAAGGTGTAGTCAGCAACACTTACACAATGAAAATCATTTCTAGGGTTTGTAGAAGTTAAATAAGTATTTCCATCAGGATAACTAACAGTCTTCTCAGCTCCGTTTAAATCCCAAACTCTTACTCCTTGATTATAAAATGCACATATAAATCTATTATCTGCATCTCTATTAATATTCCAAAACTTCATTGTGTTTGGAAATACTTCGTTGTTATCAAGAGTAGATACGTATTCCAACGGAGGTCTTTTGGTTAACCCTTCAACAATATTATTCTGGAAATTAATTTGGTCGGTACCTTGATTAATACCTCTTTGTGTTGGAGTTTGCTCACTAAGACCATTTAAAAAGTTAGGTATAGTTTGTGAAACTACAGGCATTAGTACGTCCTTCTTGGAGTTCTATTAATTATTGACCAAGTATTAGTATCGCCTTCTAATATATTAACGTCAGCTGAACGACTATCCGCTTGTTGGAATGCTGTATAAGCTTCGTTCTCATCCTGACCTGATAATTTAACTAATTCGGAATCACCAATAGTTCTTGCAGCAAAACGTCTTGAAGCTTTAGCTGTAATATAGCGTCTTGCATATTCTGGGAGGTGTTCAAATTGTTGGACGAGCACTACATCAACACTTGGTGCAGAAGTAAATATGTCAGTATGATTATCTAAATCATAAAGATAACCATTTCTCAAAACATAATTATATTGTCTATATTCAACAGAAGAATCTGCTTGTACGCAGTTAGAAGGTAGCGGTACTTTTCCCGTGTCATCTACAGTTGTTGAATATTTGTAATGAGTGTTGAAATTCCATCCTTGAGATTGGACGGACATTGAAGTTTCGTCTAAAAGATTTTTAGCGATAGATACATCGACAGTTGTATTACCTTCAAGAGTATTAACAGGAGCTTCTCCTATTACACTCAGCATAATATTAACTGCTTGTAACTCACTTGTTGGGGTGATTTGTGTTGCCATAAATATAAAAAAGAGAGGGAGAAATTAATCTCCCCCTCTATTAGGATTAAGCTTCCTTAATTCCTACGGCAGCTTCTGGTCTAAGCACGCCATGTCCCATAGCGTATTTAGCAACCATTAACGTACCTTGTCTTCTTATGTCGTATTCTGACTCAACAGCTAAGTCCATTAACTTAACAGTACCTGCAGCGGATGGATGACATACCAGCGCTACATAGTTAGCTAAGTTTACAGCTTGTGGTGTTGATACTGTCGCAGAAGAACCTGCGTCAACGCCTGAAGTTACGTTTGAAGAAACGAAATGTGGTGTTGGAATTAATTCAATTCCAGCAACTTTCATTACTTTACCTTCAGCGATGGAACCTTGACCGCTAAAGTCAATGTTCACAGCATTAGTCGCGTTTGCCATCTTGTAATACTCTTCTGTTCTTAAGAAGCACTTACGCCCTTCTTTTGGAACATAGTTATCATCAAGAGCTTTCGCAGCATCAAACAATGAATCAATCATTGCATTAGCTGCAGTCGCGTCTGTGGCAGAAGCGATATTAGCATCAGTTATTGTAGTTCCTGCACCATGACCTGTATCGTCAACATTTGCAGAAGCAAGTGATGCTTGACCAATAGTTTGCAAGATATGCTTATCTTTTTGGAAAGCCAAAGCTCTTCCAATTTCTGTAGAGTAAGCACTTCTTACGTCCCAATGGTTTTTAGCTTCTTCAATATTCGATAAGAATACTGAAGATAGTAGTAAGTCATTTATTGTAATGACTTTTTCGTTGTGGTTTACGTCAGAACCAGTAATTTCTGCTCCTGCGGTGTGGTAAGCAGCAGCCACTCTTCCCATTACGGGAAATGTAGCGGACTTACCTGAAGAGATTGAACGAACAGTCTCTGCACCTGCTGTTACTGAAGCTCTTTCAAACGTGGTTAAAACCTCGCCTGCAAAAACTTTCAGAAACAAAGCATCTTCTGTACCAGCTTGATTGACTAGACCCACACTTACGGGGCTTGCGTTAGCCATATTATTCTCCTTTGGTTATAGAAGTTATTGTTAGAAAGCTTCCACATATTTAAAGCTCATAAACAAGATTGTCCTCCGCAGAGGGTCAAGAACTTGCTAAAGTATGTTTCAGCAGTTGCCACCTATAAAGGTCGCACAACTACAGATTGCTATTCTTTATTTTGCGTTTCACATCATCTTGATACGCAATGTCTTTAGAATAGCGAGGGTCATTCATAGCTGCAGTTACTTCAGCCCAAGAACGAAATCCACCTTCAGTTGAAGGACTTGCTTTTCCTTTAGCAAGTGTAGGTTCTACTCCGTTGGCTGATTCATAACGAGCTTTTAACCCGTTGACTGCTAATTTAATTCCCTCCATGTCTGCTGAGTTTACTGCATTATTATAAGCAGCTTTCTCTGCATCACTTAGGTTTTCAGCAGCCCACGCTACCATGTCTTGATAACCTGTATCTCCACCAGCAATTCCTTTTACATCATTAACCATATTATCACGCATAGCCAATTGGCCTGCGATAAATTGGTCAACGTATTCTTTTGGAATACCAGCTTTGTTTAAAGCCTCGTAACTCTTTTCATTAAGAGTTCCGTTGTTATCAAATTCAGATTGTAGTTCTTGCATATTTAAGCCTGCACTTTCTGCAGCTTTACTTGCAATTTCCAAATCATCTGATTTAGGCTCCTCTTGCTTTGTTGGTTCAGGAGTTTCTTGAGGTTTAGGTTCTCCTAATTTTTTCTCTAACTCAGAATAAGACTTTGCTAAGTCATCGACTGAATTAAACTTTTCAGGTAGGCCTTCTGGTCTATCCTGTATTACAGCTTCTTCTGGTTTTTCAGCTGTAGTTTCCTTTTCGTTGATTTCAACTTGTTCTACCATTCATCATTCCTTTGGTTATAGTATTTGCAACTTGAGGAGCACTCTTAACTGCAGCATCTGTTGCTGCTTGAGCCATCCCTTGTTGCATCATTTGGTCTTGTTGAGCCATTGCCTCAGCTTGTAATTCTTCTTGCGATTTAATTAATCCTTCAGTTTCAATTCCTAAACCTGTAGCAATTCTTTTTATTAAATCACTTGGGTTTAGTGTTTGCATAACCTGCGGGTTAACTTGAGCAAGATTAACGAACTCAGCAATAAACTCTCTTAGCTTCTGTAAATCGTTACCTCGACCTAAGGCTTCGATACCTGTAATTATGGTTGGTTTTACAGAACCTTTTGGTAAAGATGGTATCTCTTTTGTTTGAGACATTCTCTTCATCAATAGCGTTACTAATGGCAATTGAAATTCCATAGACAATAAAGAATAAATACCTCCCATAGAGGTTTCCAATTGCTCGGCCATATATCTAATCTCTTGAGCTGTTACTCTCTCAGCATCTCGTTGTATGGCGGTGTGAAGGAGAAATGCGTAAGACATTCTCTCTTCTAATGTTCTAATACTTTCTTGAACTATTCTTAAATCGTATTGCTTTTCTGTTTGTAATACAGATACATCATCACGGCTTCCTGTAATAATATCTCCATTACGAGTAAGAGCTAAATCTCTTTTCTTAGTTACAGAGTTAGGTCTAATCATAAATACGACCTTGCTTGATGCAGCAGCACTCTCAACTAATGATTGTGATAAACCTTCTAAAGATTTTAAATCACCTAAAAATTCTTCTACATATCCACGTCCATAATCTTCACCATCAATACGAACCATGCGTAAACATTGGTAAGGCAAAGTATCTTTATTGAATGTTCCTTCACTCTTTGGAATTTTAATTCCGTTTACCTCCTGACAAATATAAAACTTATCATCATCTAATTTATAGATATGTGTATATAACTCGCACTCTTCATCTTCTTTGTAATCAGGGTCGCTAATAACTTCAGCTCTGACTTTTTCATCTAAACTTAATGGCGTAATAGATTCTTTAATTACTATTTCTAATAGTTCACCTTCACTATCTCTAGTGCAAACATATTGATTTAAAGGAAACACTTTCATTCTTCCGTTTTTAGGTAAGTAAGTAAGAACATTACCTCCAACAATTAAATGTTTTAAAGCTTCAAAGACTGAAACTCTTAAAGCAAGCTGTTCAATTTTACTTGTAACTTCCTTCTCAATTTTTTGTAAAGACTTCTCTACTTCTGATTGTAATTCCTTTTGAACCTCTAATTGCTCTTTAGTTTTTCCACTTACACTAAGCCTAAAAAAAGGTGAGTTTGGAGGTAACAATAACAACAATAATTTTGATGATAAATTATTAACTCCTCGCGCACCTACGGATTGGTAAGGGGTGTATAAATCGGAAGTGTGTCCAAATGCTTCATCTGGAATAAGGGAGGGAATAGTAAGCTCAGAGCATTCTCTGGCTCTATCTAAATATTGAGTTCTTTTCTCTTTGAGTTTTTCGTATCTTTCTTTAGCGGTATGAAGTTTAGTTTTCTTATCGTCATCCATTAGCTAATATACAAACTTTGTTTACCTGACTTACTAGCAAGGGCTTTCATCTTATCTTCGCTAAAACCAATTTCAGAGCCTAGAAAGTCTTTATTACCTTCAGCAAGATTGGGGTCGCGAGTAACACCATTTCCCATAGGGCTAGTTAATGTAATGCCGTCTCCGCCTCCAAAACTAAGACTTGAGTTTGACATTGGAACACCGAAGTTAGAGCCAACAAAGCTGCCTCCGCCTCCGAAGCCTCCGCCTCCGCCAAAGCCGCCTCCGCCTCCTCCAAAACTACACATTAGGGTACATTAATCCCTGAACTTGTAGCAGGTATATTAAGACCTGAAGATAATGCAGTATTGAGTTGTGAAGTTCCTCTTCTGAGTTTCTTCTTTTTTCTTGCAGCCTCGTCCATTTCCTCTTCAGCTAACTGTAACTCAGGTGCTAGTGCGTCTCCAATAGGAGAGGCATTAATCACGGGTTGAGGGACAGGTTCTGGAGCTGGAGCTGGAGCAGGGTCGCTTCTTCCGCCCATACACATAATTAGTTTCCTCCTTGATGAATTTGTAGTCCTGTATTGGACATATTGATTGGGTTATTTCGTTGTCTATCTCTATAGTTTCCGCCTGTTACAGGTGGAGCAACTTCAGGTTCTTTTTTTACCTCTTCAGGTTTAGGGTCATAGATATTTCCATTGTAATAAATATCTTGGGGATTGGGTCTTTTGTAAACTGTTGGTGAACTTGTCCTCATTCCTAAACACATTATAAAATTGCCTCCTTATCAGCACGTTCTTTCAGATGATTAATGAATCTAACTACGTCTCTTTGACCTGCTGCAAAATATATTTCCTTTGCATTTTGTTCTACATCTGCAGATTGCTCAGGATACAATTCATTCAACAGTTTAATTAACTCACTTACCTTAGTTGGTAAGGTTAAATCTTTGTCATTTTCCATAGTTTTTCTTCTAAGACGGGCACTTTGGTTGTATCTACTAGTTCGCATACGTTTCCAACACACGCTAACTCTTGCGAACCTGTAGTATTGTCGTCATTTTCATAGTCTTGTAGCTCTTTAAAGTTAATTTTGGATGGCATTTCTTTACTTAACTTAATGTATTCATCCTTATTAACCTCTTGGTAAGGGGCTTGTTGGTAGTTATGTTCAACGTGAGGAAGGAAACTTATTCCTGCAATCTCATCAAAGTTCTCATATACCCAAGCACCAACCTTTAACCACTCAGCCTCTCTAACACTAATAGTTACTGAAGGTTTATGTTCACACCAATACTTTTGATACATTAACCACAAATCTAATTGTTGGATTGCAGACATATCATTTCGTGTAATAGATTTATCTGGAGATTTTATAGGGAAAGAAAATACAATTACATCACTAGGCTTAGTAATGTCGGGTTCGTGAGGAATACCTTTATCAATTAAGAACCTTGTAAGTGGGTCTTTAGCATCTCCTCTTACAGTTCTTATATAGTAATCACTATGTCTTGAATGTATCCCTGAGGCACTATCAACTAATTGACTGACAGTACCTGAGGGTTTGACACACGTAATAGCTGCTGAATGATTAATCTTTAGTTTCTTAGCAAAAGCTTTATTAGTTTCTACTGCAGTATTTCTTAACTGTTTAAGATTTTCCTTTGTAGGTTTGCTTGTTAGGCGGTTATCCATAATACCTGTAAGTGAAACACCTAATAGTCTTTCAGCTTCAGTATTATCTCTCCAAATTTTTCTAAGATATTTTAAATCAGTAAGTGTTGATTGAAATGTCCCAAGTATTGTAGCAAGTCTTATCTTCTCTTTTAACTCAAGCATATTGTCATTAGCTCTAATGACTACTTCAGTTAAATTACAGAATTGATATGGCCTTAAAATAATTTCACAACAAGGATTGGTTCCAAACTCAAAATCAGTATCGCGTCTCTCATTCTCAGCAGCTTTATTCTTTGCAGCAAGTCGATTAAAGATTCCTCTTTCACCTGACTTACTATCATATAAAGATTTCCACTCAGACATGAACAATCCCATATCAGGTGTACGTGAATAACAAGCTGAGTTATTTGCTAATGCTCTTTGACCATTCTCTAACCACCATTGACCAGACTTTGCTTTTCTCATTTGGTCATCTTGAATACTACTAAGGGAGATAAGAGCTGAACGCCTTACTCCTCCTACAACAACTACTTCACCAACTTTGCAAACTAAATCGTGAGCTTCAATAGCATCAAGCTTTCTGCCTGCTGCTTTGGTAAACATATCAATTGCAAAGTCGAATAAGTTTACAAGAGGTTGAGCTCCACTAGCCCTGCCTCCCATTGTTTTTAACCTTGCGCCTGCTGGTCTAATTCTTGAAACATCTACTTTAGGAATTTGTCCGCCATATAACATGGCAAGTAATTCTCTAAATGCTCTAGCCCAACCTGCTTTACTATCTTGAACGACAATAACAGTTTCACTTTCGCTAAACTCTTCTGCAATGACAGGTAACTTTTCAATGTTGTTTCTTTCAACAGAAAAACCAACACCCGTACCGCATAAAAGAATATACATAACTTCATCAAAACTTCTCACATCATCTATCGGAATATAGCTGCAATTGTAACCTGCAGTATTATCCCTCTCTAGTGCTGCACCAGCTGTCATTAGAGCACGCATCGAAGGCATAATGCTTAATGATAATACCGCCCCTTCTAACTCGTTTCGTAGTTGACTAGGTAATTTGAAATTATGATTTTTCCTTAAGTGCTCTTCCATAAAATCAAAATAACGTTCTACAGTTTCACTCCAAGTTTCTCTTCTACCCTTTTCATCTATGTATCTAGCGTAGCGTGAAGTGTGAATGTATTGCTGGTAAGAGGAAGGCAAACTATTCATTGCCAAACCGAAAGCTTAATTGCTTATCGTCCTCTTGAGTTTCTTTTTCAATTAATAAATCGATATATTGTTTTGCTTTATTTAAATCTTCTAATTGCTTTGACCTATCTTCGTGCTTGTATCTCCATCTCATTAAATATTTAATGGCGTTAGCTTCGGCATAAGGGATTTCGTTTTGCATGATGAAAGTAATTGGTTCAATCTTCCATCTAAAATAGTGTGGGGGTTTCTTTACGAAGTCCGCCATAGTTTAATTCCTCCTGACTCATAGTCGTAATCGTTGTATCTTAAAATTTTTGCGACCCTTGCTTGTTGCAACGCTTCATCAGTTGAATAGCCAACCTTTGCGTAAGCAGCTAGAACACGTTGCCAGAGGTCTAAGAGGGGTACGTTAATGTTATCGCCTAAAATCTTTTGAGCTGTCTTCACTCCAACTTTAGGACAACCTGAATATCCATCTGTGGCATCACCACAAAGAGTCTGCATCATGTGCCAATAGTTGGCCTCATCCTCGCTTATCTCATCAAAGGTTTTTCCATCTCTTGAGATTTTGCTTGGGATTTGTAAAAGGTCTTTATCAATTGAAACTACAATTCGTTCATCATTATTGTTGGGTGTTGTTGCAAGTATTCCTAGTACATCGTCTGCCTCAAGCCCCTCCATAATAACAGCGCTGTAGTTATCAATGCAGTATTGACGCAACACAGGTAGCATCATTGGTTTACGTTTTGACTTTCTATTATCTTTATAACTTGGAAGAATATCTTTTCTAAAATTATTCTTATCCGTTAATGCAATAATAAATTTCTCAGCTTCAAGGTTTTCTTTCAGCTGTTCTAGTTGTGTATCTAATTCTGCTTTACAAAGTTTTTCGTCAGAATGTAAAGTCCATAACCCGTCTCCCCAATGAGTAGGTATTTCATTTTGAGTAGCAATCTTGTAAATAAGAATATCACCATCAATTAATAGTGTTCTCATTTGTAGCTCCTAATTTTAAGTTTGATTTGTCAAACAATTCGACAATAGGGATAAGAATTACTTTTGATTTCTTTCCATCTCCTACATTCTTAATCGTATGTTTGTATTTTTCGGCAAGGTGCCTGATTGTGTCGGTATCAAATATCAACCGACAATAATCTTTGTTGCCATTTGCTAGTATGTGCACCCAATAGTCAGCTTCAGTTACAGAAATGCCCGAAGGCTTTCCATAGCTCTCAACTTCAATTGCAATGTTCCCTGTTTTAAACCACCAATCTCTCTCAGTCTTAACCTCGACTTTAAATTGGTCAGTATCAAATATTGCTGCAAGCTTACGTTCTCGGTCTTGGCCATAAGCCAAGTCCAAATCGAATTTGGAGTTCTTCAATGCGTTTCACTCCAATTGTCCCCTACTTTAAATTCTCCTGTTAGTGGTATGCGTAAATCAAAATGCGTACCTGTATTCTGAATGGCATCAACTGCAAGCTTACCTATAACGTCTGCTTCATCTGCATTACATTCAACTTGAATTTCATCGTGCACCCAAACTACCTGCTGAACATCTGGCAAGCGTCTTACTGCTTTATCAAATTCAACTAACCATTGCTTACACACAATAGCTCCACTTGATTGAAGGAGTGTGTTGAGGGCTGAGTGCAAAGAACGAACCTTAATGTGTCTCCCATCAAGGCCAATAATATATCCTCGCTTTGAAGCTGACTGAACGTCTGTAATTAATCTATTTAGTGCAGGTAAATTGTTTAGGAAGCGGGTTCGAATCCGTCCCGCATCACCAACTGACTTGTTAGTAACTTGAGCAATCTTCTTAACCCCGCCTCCATACAGGAAACAATAATAAAATCTTTTTGCAACATCCCTTGAGTCTAAACCTGCTAGCTCTTGGGTCTTTGTGTGAATATCACCATTCAAAACTACATCTGCATAATCTCCTTCGTCATACTTTGCTAAGTAATGTGCAAGCATACGAACTTCTAATCCTGATATATCTATTCCAACTAATTTCTTTCCTGCATCTGCTTTAAATAATGCTCGACACTCTTTCCCATAAGGAACAGAAACACTTGGTACTTGTCCTAAGTTCGGGTGTGAATGTGATGCTCTAGCAGTAACAGTTGAATTAGTATTACAGTTACCATGAATGCGCCCATTCTTCTCAGCCTTTAACCAAGCTTGGGAGCCGTGAGCTATTTGTGCAATTCGTTTTTCTAATAAGAAATGTTCACTTAAAATTTTTGCCTCAGGATATTTCAGTTTATCTAAAACTGTTTCATCTACTTTTGGTTTTCCATCAGGAGTAAATTCTTTTGGCTCCCAATCGTATTTATCACTCAGCCTTTCTGCAATGTGCATCCTACTTGATGGATTGAAGACAACTGTTTTCTCTTTGAATATTTGTTTGCCTTTAACATAGCCTCTAGCTTTGTTGTTAACTTTGGGTGTGAATGGGGTTCTCTCGACTATAGGGGGGAATATATCCTGAAGCTTATCTTCAAGCTCTAATCTCATTGCGTTGAGTTCAGAATATAATTTTTCAGCTTTAGTTTTATCAAATGGAAAACCATACTGTTCTTGTCGATGAATAATTTCTGCGACCTTATGCTCTAAGTCTAAAGCGTCAGGCTGTTTTGATTGTGTGAGTGTGTTGTAAAGAGAGGCAGTAACTTCTACATCTTGGATGCAGTATTCTAACATATCTTTTGTAAACTCTTTCCAATCTGTAACGATATGAGATTTGTACTGACCAATACGATGACCCCAAGCTTCTAGGCTATGTCTGCCTATTAAATTTCTTGGGAAGTCTTGTTTACGAAAGTCTCTATCTTTAATGTCAGGATAAAATAATCTTGCAGCAACAATTGTATCAAATATTTTTGCGCTTGTTACAAAGCCATACAATTTCTGTAAAACAGGAATGTCATATTTAATTATGTTATGACCAATTATCTCATCTGCTTCATTTAACAACTGCAATGCCTTCTTAGTTTTTGCAGTTATAACTTCGTTTGTATCTAAGTCTTTAAGTACAATGCAATGAACTTTAGAGACATCAGGCAATAATCCGTCAGTCTCAATATCAAATACTAGGCGCATATTTCTTGGTTAATCCAATCTCTTAATTGTTTATTTCTTTTTAGTAATTCTGTAGTGAAGTTAGCAAAGCTATCTACAGCTCTCTCTTCTTCAGCTTTGTCTAAATTAAAAATGTACCAACAGGCATGGTAAGTCTCATGTAAAACAAGTGAGCAAGCTCTAGCTCCTCCTTCTTCAATAATGCCACTATCTAAAAATATTGTTTGACCTCTGGCATCGTAAGAGCCCTGCTGGTCTCCAACCTCTAGCGCTACTTGCGAGTCTAAAAGTTTCACTTTTAAGTTGTGATAAGACACATCTATAGTGTCTGGTAATTTTACTTTTTTCATTTTTCTCCTAATGTAATGTGTGTTTTTGTAGTCTAATTCTCCACGCAGCCTCGTTGCCATCAGCAATAAGTGTGAAGAGTGCGTTATCAATAATTTCGTAAGCTTCCTCAGTTGCAACATCAATAGTAATCCTTTTGGCGGGATGCTTTGTCGCTTGAGCTAAAGCGTCCATGACAATCTCTGTCCATTGCATCGCTTTAGAAGTCGTTGTTAGTGATTTCACTAAGGCAGCCTGTTGCTAAATCATAATGTAAATTACAAGCGCTTCCTGTTTCTCCACTAAATCTATTCTTAAGAATGTTAACTTGAGTAATATTATCTTCTGCCTGCAAATCTCTTTGCATAGAAATAATCATATCGCTAAGTTGACCAATAGAAGCTGACCCTCTAAGTGCATTCATTGTTACACTCTTGCCATCTTCCCAACCTTTATCTCCTTCACTTCTTCTTAAGTGTGAGACAAGCATTAATCCAATACCTGTTTCTTCTACTAATGTTCTTAATACTGAAACTGTGTAATCAATTAATTTACGTTCATCGTTAGTGTTTGAATCTCCAAGTGAGGAGAGTGCCATGTGTAAGTGGTCAAGAATTACGAAGTCAACATTACAAGCTTTAGCCAAGTATCTAATTTTGGAAATGAGGTTGTCTGCAACTGTAGAACCAAAATGATTGTATAAATAAAAATTACCATTGCCGACAGTTTGACTAAAAGTTCGTTCAAGCTCATCTTCTTCAATTCCTTCGCGTGTTAAATGTAGTGGTTTCTTTAATGCAGCTCCCATAATTCCAAGAGAACTTCGCTTAACACTTTCCTCTAGGGCTATGTAGCCAACTTTAAAATCCTTTTGTAAAAGATGGAGAGCAACGTGCCTACAGAAGGAACTCTTTCCTACGCCTGAGCCTGCTGTAATTGTAACCAACTCACCTTTACGTAAGCCGTGTGTTTTAACGTTTAAAGTTTCAAATGGATAATCAACTGTAACATAATTATCCTCCTCTTTTATTTGCTCCCAAATATCTGCGCCTAATACAATACCATCTGGCCTGTATGATTTAGCTGACCAAATGCAGTCAGTAAGTTCTTTAAACTTACCAGCAACGAGCATTTCGTTTGCATCTTTCAAAGGCAACGAACAGATTTTTGCTTTGTTTGGGGAGAATAACTTCGCGCATTCTGTCGCTGCCTTTTTTCCTGCTTGGTCTTGGTCAAAGGCTAAGACAACTGAGTCAAACCCTTCGAGCCATTCCAATTCCTTTTGAATATCTTTTTTTGCACCTGCAGCTCCTGTCTTAATACTGACTACAGGAAATTTGTTGTCCCAAAGTTTAGAAACTGTAAGAGCATCTATCTCTCCTTCAGTAACAACTACCATTTTACCTTTGCTAGCCCAAAGCTGCTGTCCGAACAATGTTGCTTGCTTGGCATCACCTAACCATTGAAAATCTTTGGAAGGGTATCTCAACTTTTGTGCAACTAATTCTCTATCAGAATTATAATAGTTTGCGATATGACATGGCCTACCGAAGTAATCGCCAATGCTATAATTAAATTTCTGTGCTGTTGTAAAATCTATTTTTCTTTGAGGTAATTCTTTTACCTCTCCGCTGATAAAATCTTTTGAAACTTTATTTTGTGTTGGTGGTGTCAATGCGTCTTCTCCTCTCGTTCTGTTTTCGCATCCAAAGCAATAAGTATGTCCATCGTCATAAACCGCTACATTATCTCTGCTTCCGCAGGAGTCGCAGCTGGTGTGATATAGAAAATTGCTTTCTGTCATTTTGTTGTAAATTTTTTGCTGAAATATTTGGTGGGCTAAACGTAAAAGCCCCTAGTGAACGGCTGACCAAACACTAGAGGCTCAAACAAACTTACCCAATTCTGAAATTTCAAAATTCGGGCAAGGAGTATCAGCCATATCTCTATGACCAATTACTAAGGCCTTATTATAAATACTTTGAACATCATTTAAAAGACCATTTAAAGCCTTAAACTGAGCCAAAGTAAAATTACAATCAGGTTCGCCTGTCAGCGATTTTCCTCCGATTAAACAAATGCCAATACTATTAGCATTGCTTATATCTTCCTTAGCCTCCACGTGGAGACCAGAAATTTCCAAGCCTCGTCCCTCCTCTACAGTACCATCCCTTAGGATGATAAAGTGGTAGCCACAAGACAAGAAACCTTTTTTGCGGTGAATAGTATCAATATCTTTTGCATTCAAATTTTCCTCTGGAGTAGTCTGAGAAGAATGTACGACAATATATTTTGTCTCCAATCTTTTATTACTCATTTACCCACTCCAAAGGCAGGTGTTTGTCAGCATAAAGAAAATTGTACTTTTCACACCACATACCATAAGTCGTTTTAGACTTCTTACTGATACGTGATTTAGAATTACTGAAAATAAATCGAATATCTAACTCAGGGTGCTGTTCTTTAACTAAGCGCATCTTTTGTCTGTCTGCACTAGTAAACAGTCCTTTAGTTTCAATAAACATTTTAGTTCTTGGAATATAAAAATCAGGAGTGTAGGTGTGAACTTTTTGAGGCTTCGTATATTTCAACTTAGTCTTTTCAAATTCAAACTCTACACTCTCTGTTTCAAGCTCAGAGGCAATCCGTTCTTCTAATCCTGAACGGAAGCCATACTTCAGGCCGACTGCCTTAGAAGTCAAAGGCTTGTTGGCTCTCCTCCACGTCTGCTGGCGTGTCAGACGCTGAGTGCTCGTAGCCTTCTTCTTCATCGAAGCCGTATCCTTTAGCATTAGCATTCCCTCCTTCTACAAGTTTGGTTATTTGAACTGCGCGTAGTCTCATCGACACGCCTGCTCCAACCATAGCCGTATAGTAGGGAACGAGCTCTGCACTAACTTTCATCTCACTGCCTGACCAGATATTGGTATCAATCATGGGAGTACCTTTCGCATCAAAGATAGCAACTCTGTTAGGAATTAACTTCCCGTCTTTCGTAGTGATTTGAGCTTTAGTCTTGAACTTAAAAATTGTTTTGCCTGTAGCTTTCCCTGTGTCGTCTGTGTCGTCTTCATAGGGTGTTACAGATTGCTTAACATTTTTACCTTTAGCTTTCTCTTTAGCAAGAGCAACGCTTTTTGTTATTTCGGCATCGATTTTAGATTTTAAATCTTCTGCCTCTTGTCCTGATAAAATAAGATTAGTTTTATAATGCCCTACTTCATCAAAACGAGTATCAGGTGAAGTGAGCCAAGCATATTGACTGACCCCGACACCTGTTACTATTCGAGTATAATTATTTTTCAAATTAGTATCCTCCGTCTGTTAAAAGTTATGAACTAAAAAATGTTCCTAGTTCATGTAGGGGCACCTAGAGAATGCGATGCCTTCTAGCACTTTTACGCAAAGAAGAACTCACTCTGTTTTAACATTTCAATTTCAAGCTTTCCTTTTTTTGGAAGCTCAGGAAGTTTTGCTCTAGCTTCTTCTGGTATTAGTTGTGCAATACCTTCTTTAAAATCTGCAAGAACATCATTTTCAGAAAACACTTTTATAAACGCATCCCTTAAACATTCATTTAAAGTTTGTACGTCTGCAGCTGTAGTTCCAAAACTATCATGCACGTTACAGAAATTAGTTATCCCTTTTTGATAAGCAAGGTTGACTGTAGTCATCATTGAAGCACTATCTAAACTATGAACAAAGTTAGCAGCAACTCCATTAACCATTCTGCGCCTGTCGGTCGTATCAAGCTCTGTATTTAGTCGAGGTTTAATAATCTCTCCCATTAACATTGCTTTCACTCTCATAGAACGCACTTCTGGATAAGCCTGATAAATTGGAAAGCCAACAGGGTTAATCCAATGAATAGGTAATTGCTCCTTACAAACAACACGGGCAATAGCTTGTAAGAAATCCATTCCCTCTCTTGCTGATTTAAGGTTGTCTCCAATGCTATCCCAAATCAAATGAGATAGATAAGAACTTGGCTTTAGTATCTCATGTCCGAAAGGATGCTTTTCGCCCCTATCTAAACGTTCCTGTATGTTTTCTTTTACAAAGTCAGTACAGCTATAACGGGTGCTGCCATAGCAGATAGTCATAATGCTACGCTTTGTAGTTGAACGCTTTACTCCATAATTTAACCAAGCTTGAGCATAAGGTTTACCCTCTGCCACATCTTTTTTAAGCCTCTCAGTAACATTATCAGCAATAACTTGATAAATGTCTTGAGGAGTATCAGTAACAGTAAGGTTTACAAGTTTACCTGCTTTCTCATCTCTGAGCATTAACGAGTAAAGTTGAAGCCCATTACAGCTACCATCAACAGAAACGGGAATATGAGAAACAAAGCCGTCCCCTTGCTCCTTAAATTGTTTCCACTCATTACAGAAAGCTAAGAATTGATATGGGCTATCAGCATCATTCCATTGCAAGTTAGCAATAGGGTCTGTAGCGCAGTCAATTATCCATTCCTCATTCTTCTCAACCCATTTAACTCTGTCAGCTAATGAACATTTGTCTTTACCATAACAATTGGCTCCATGAACAGCTAACCAAAAGTCTCCTTTATTTTCTTTGGTAATTGGCTTGCCCTGTGAAAACTCAAGAAGAGCTTTAGCTCCTCCAATAGATTGATAATTTAAAAATGCAGGGACACAATAAACCCTAGACCTAAAATCCATTTGAAGAGGATAGTAGATATGTGTCTTATCCTTAAACTCCTTAGCAATATGGAGTATTCTTCCAAACAATTGACGTTTAGAATCAGCTCTCTTATTTTCTCCATGAACAATTGTCGCTTTAGCTTTCCACTTTATTAGAGATTCCTTATTGGTATCTATATCGTGGGGTTTATTGGGTACGGGCTTTAATTCAGTTGAAGGCATTTCCCCCCACTCATACCCGTTGTCAAAAGCATGGTTCATAACATCTAGGACAAAATGATTAATCCTGAAAGGTGTATTCTGCATAGCATTGACTGCATGATAGACCTCAGGCATCTGGAAGTTTTCTAACTCCTCTTTAAACTTTTTATTCTTTTGTTTAACCAAGTCCAATGGAGGCAATTCAGCAGTCCAATAGGCTCCTCCCTCTGGGGAAGTCCATTCTTTAGGCTTCATAACAATAGGCTTATATTCGGGTGATAATAATTCATTCCATAGATTGCGGTTAGAAATCCATTCACGGGTCTTATCTGTAGCCTTAATGATATTAGCTCGTTTCTTTTTAATAATTGTAGTGCCTTTCTCTATCAGGCCTGTACTTTCAATCATTAAACTTGTTAAACGAATGCCAATATGGAGCTTATCTGTCTTAGACCACTCCTCCCATGCAACATGGCCTCGTTTTGCACTCTCACGTAGTTTTCTGCGCTTATAAGCATAACTCCAGCTACGTTTGTCTAAATCCATCTTTACTGTCCCGTAAAGCTCAGGATTAAGGTTCTTGTAATTTTTAAGTTGAACCTCAGTCTCTATTTTACCGCCTAGAGCTATAGAACTAGCGGTAAAGGCTTTTTGCTGGGTTATCGAGTTAAGAATATGCTTCGCTGTGATAAGTGCAGAAATTTCTGGTTCTACCTCACATAATTTTAAATAGGCTATTTCTGGCCTACCTGTATTTCTTTTTGACTCGGCTGTTAGGTATTCATTGATTGCTTGGGCTAAAGGCCTAATGGTTGCTGCCACCATTGCTTTCCCATAAGAGGTAACGCTTTCTTCACCACGTTGTACGTGTGATAAACGTCTTTTGGAAGTTCTTTGCTTACCACCTTCCTTCATTTGCTTTTCGAGAGCAAATTGGTCTTGGTAAGTCGGTAGGGTTTCAATTATTTTCGTCATAGAGTACATCTCCTTTAAAGTTGTATCTATGAAGAAACTAAGTTTCACGTGAAACTAGCAAAGTGCTAGCGTTAATCAATGAACGCTAATCACCGCACTTTTCTGTTCTACTGATTTGTAATCAATAGGTTCGCGGTTCAAGTCCGTGTGGGGGCACCACAAGAACGTTGATAAACTTAAGTTTCTTCATAAAGTTTTTATTTTATTATAGCCAAATGATAATCAAAAGCAAAGTGCTAGGTGATACTAGCTAGGTTGTCAATTGGCTTTGCAATGGTTTCAGAAGTTTTAAAGTCATCTAAAACATCTATTGCATCAAGTAGGTCGGTAGGTGCAAAGTGCGCGTAACGTTGCGTCATTCTTGGATTAGAATGTCCTAATAGTGTTCCTACTTTGTAGAGAGGCGTTCCTGCTTGAACTAACCTCGAAGCGTAAGTGTGGCGTAGGCAATGAAGAGTAAACTCTTTGTCATCTTCAAGACCCATTTCAGTTCTTACATCGTTAAATCGATTTTGAACTGTCCAATAGTTCAGGTCAAAAACGACATCTTCATCGGTGAGTTTCGCCATTAAAGGTTCAACAATTGCCCTAGCACGTGGCGTTAAAGGAACAACTCTCTTATGCTTCTTAGTGGTTGTGTTACCAGCTAATCTTACATAGAGACGAGTTCTACCCTCTTCGTTTTTGTGCTCATGCACTTGTTTAACTTTAAAGCCTAATGCTTCACCTTTACGCATTCCCGTATCAAGAAGAAATAAGAAGAAGTCTCGATATGTTTCCATATCATGTAAAGACTTACATACTTCTATAAGCTTCTCCTCCTCCTTCTGCGACAGATACCTCTCCCTTTCATTATCCAATGGGATATATTCAAAGTACGGCATCGAAGTCATGTGATACGTTTCGTATCTACGATACGCATATTTACACATCTTACTTACAGCAGTCAGGAAACGATTAATTGAAGCGTCCGTTAGGTCAGCTTCTTTTAACTTCTCCTTTAATGCGTCTATGTGCGCTGTAGTTACCTCTGTTACGAGGATTTGCTTCCCAAGCATTTCTATAGCTCTTTCACCGAGCCTAGCCTGAGTAGCGTTCCACCCTGCATCTACTACTTTCTTATGTACTGAAGTCAGTAATAGCGGGTTCTTTATGCTTATAACATCCATAAAATCCTTTCTGGTTAATGTTATTTTTGGTTACTTCCGTTTACGCGAACCTTGCGTCTCCGAAACTCTTTTGATTGCTCTTTCTACTGTAGCAAGTCTAAAGTCTTTATCAGCATAACGTTTTTTTTGTACCTTAAGAGCACCCTCAATTCTCGCAATTGTTTCTAAAAATCGCTTATGAGATTCTTCAAGGTCGCTTTGTGTGCGCCTCAAAGCTAAACTCTCTTCAAGCTCTTTGACATTCATTTTGAACTCAGTCCGAAACTGCCCTTTGCCTGATTTAACTCTTTTTGGCACTCCTTTGTAGATGACTGTCTCAAAATCATCTTCGATAGACTGAACAGGTTTCACATAATCAACCATTGCGTCATGTATTGCCTGTCCTCTCGCAGTAACAGAAACCACCTTACGTCTGAGTTCGTTCGGGTCTATTCTTGTTTCAAGTAAACCCAAACCAATATCACGTTCTTTGGTGTATCTGTTAATACCTGTTCTCTCAGATAATTTTAAAACATTTCTGGAAACTGTCGATTGAGCTAAGTCTAAAGCTCCTCCGATTTCTTCCATCGTTATACCATCAGATAGTGTTGTCGTATGTCTAGCTACGTATAGAAAGATTGCTAATTGTTGAGCTTCCATTCGTTCGTCAAGCTCTCTAATTATCTTAACTATACGTAGTAAACTTTCAGCTTTGCCTTGACCCGAACTTAAAGTTCTTGTCTTCGTCTTCGCCATTGTTATCCTCCCCTTTTTTAGAATGTGCAACTGTAGGAACTAAACCTATTATGGTTGTTGGTGCAAACTGCGATGATTTATTTTTTTTAAATCTCCAAATGTTCCCAATGTTACCTAAGGACAAGTATTTACTCACCCTGTATGTTGCTCGTCTTCCACTACTCATACTTTTTTATCGTAGTATTTCTTAGCTTCAGTCAAAGCCAACTTCTCAATTACTTTTGCAATTGAAAAATCAACTCCGTGCTCTTCTTTGAGCTCAGACTGCAACCTTGTTAAATCTGTACGTGCTTTCTTAGTAACACTTACAGAACTATATCGTACGTTATCTGGCATATAGAATCTCCTCTCCTACGCCTGTTGTTATTATAGCCGATAGTGGCTAGCTATGCAGTAATGAGTTCTATCTACTTGTTTATAAATAAACGCCAATAGCCCCAATCAACTACTCTCTCCCACTTAAACTCTCGACAAGTGGAACAGCTATATTTGAAGGAAGACCATTTGCTAGGCCAAAACTCAAACTGAATATCAAATCCAAAAATTGAAAAATGTTTCTCGCGCAATTGTTATTCTCCTTATGTTTAAAATTACTAGTGTGAAGCCTCGCCCAGCTTCAGGCTTAATTCCATCACGCGGTTACAATGTAATCTAATTTGAGCTCTCACCGCGAGAGTAAAACCTACTAGGAATTTTCTTAGAGAATACTAGTTGCGGGTACTCAATAAGCAGGTGGTGTAGTATCACCTGTTGAACTAACTCCAAAGACTAAGTAGCATTTAAAAAGCATTTATTAGTGTTCAGTTCGTTGCTCAAACAATCATCTCTGCAACTATGTCGAAGCGCACTTACAGATATAAAACGTCTATCATGGCCGTCCTCCGAAAGTTTATCTCCCCACTTTCGTACAACAATGATTCGAGAATGATTGTCTTGGGTAGTAAAATAAGTATTTAGAAAAATGAAGTCAACACTTCAAAGAAATAAATTTCATCTATTAGTTTACCTTTTTGGTAATAAAGTTATTAACAGAATATTAAACCTGTTAATAGTCTTGTAGTGTGGTGTGCATCTCATCTACTTGGAGGCGCAAGACCTCAAGCTCCGCAGAACACCAATCCGCGTCTAAGTAAGAATATTGGTTAATTAAGAAGGCCGTAAGTAAGGCCAAATACGCCACTTTGAAAAGCATTTCAAAAGTCATTATTAAAAGTCCTATTAAATATTGTTAGTAATTCCATGCCAACTTAGGGGGCTGTCTAGTAAACAACCCCACTAAGCAACATGAACAAAGAAGTTATGTGCTGTCTAGTAAACTACGCAAATTTGGTAAGACACGCTGTCTAGTAAACAGCGACATAACAAAACAAGCAAAAAAGCTCAGGGGAGAAAGAAAAAAATCCCTGTACTTTTCACTTGTCATTTCTTCACTTAATTAGGGGCATATATAAGACCCCCTTAAATGAAGCCAAGAGAGATACAGTCTAGTATCTCCCTCAGTTTCACTTAATTTTTTTGATTAAAAAGCTTATCCAACTTAGCAACTATTTGTTTCTTAGTAGTTCCTAGTGGGTATTTCTTAGAACTGTATTTTCCTTTTAGCATCATTTGAGAGCTAAAAGTTCCATCTTCTAAATCAATATTAATTGAATAATGATTGTCCGTATCCATGTGGTTCGTATAAATCATATTGACTCCTTGTTTGTTTGATTATCTCCATTGTTAAATGAAGCCAAGAGAGCTGAATTTACAGCTCCCTCAGTTTCACTTATTTTTTAAGTATTCTTCGTGATAAAAAAATATATTCATTGTAGCTCCTGACCGCAACCGCCTTCATCACTATTAATAAGTTTGGTGGTTAGTTCTACAAATTCCTCATTATCATTACATTCTATTAATGTTTCGTATTCACAACTATTCAAACTATAATCCTTTAAAAAGTAAAAATTTATTTCTTTATTAGGATTACAATTTTTTAATCGCCTTATTAATTCTTTGACTTTCATTTTTTGTTCTCCTTGTTTGTTTGATTGTTTGCTGTCTAGTAAAAGAAAGACACTAGAATAATTGAAAGGCGCTTATGGCTCACAGCAACATAAGTCGAACTCTTTTATTCTCTCAATGTCTATCTAATAAACAGCTGTCTAGTAAAGACGGCTTGCTTTAGTGACTGTTCTGTTTCATTTGTATTCTGCTCAGTCAGCAACATAAGTATTAAGATGTACACCTATGTAGAACCTAAAGTTTGCCGTCTAGTAAAGAAAGCAAGTGCAGGCAACCACCACCCGTTTTTTAAAGAGGTCTGCCCTCTACAGGTCGCACTTAGGTCTGCATTTGCCGTCTAGTAAAGAGAAAGCAACCAAGTCAGAATCGGAGCTTGTATGTCCCATTTTTATATACCTGAATTAGGCTTGGGTTCTCTCCGGGCCGCGCGTGCCTGGAACGTGAGCGTGCGCAACTTATATTTTGCCATATGTCCAGGCACA
>MDTC01159118.1_pt1 | contig 40829 bp, 36 predicted proteins | sample 811181 | NCBI WGS metagenome assembly MDTC01 (sample SAMN05326644, study PRJNA326480) | marine metagenome | isolation source: seawater | place: Pacific Ocean: North | collected 2011
GCAAAGTTTGAATATATCATTTTAGATAAATTCATAGCTGGCTTAGTACTCAGTGGAACAGAAATTAAGTCCATTAGAGAAAGTAAAGTATCAATTTCTGAAAGTTTTTGTGAATTTAATGATTCAGGAGAGTTATTTATTGTAAATATGTATGTTGAGGAATATTCTCATGGAAATCATTATAATCATAGACCTAAAGGTTCAAGAAAACTTTTATTAAATAAAAAAGAATTAAGAAAACTACAAAAAGAAATAAAAATTAAGGGATTAACGATTATTCCATTGAAATTATTTATCAATGAAAAAGGGTATGCTAAAATTATAATTTCACTTGCAAAAGGAAAAAAATTGTACGACAAAAGACAAACAATAAAAAAAAGAGAGAATAAAATTCAATTAGATAGAATAAAAAAAATAAAGTCTAATAAATAAAATTTTTGTTTTAAAAAATGATTAAAGCAGGCGTAATAGGGGTTGGTCATCTAGGGAATATCCACCTAAATTTACTTAAAAGTTCAAGTAAATTTGACCTTATAGGTTACAATGATTTAGTGAAGAATAAAAAAAATTTCGACATAGAATATTATGATGAAATTGATAGAATTATTTCAGCTTCAGAAGCACTATTTATTTGCACAAACACTCCCAATCATTTTAGCATTGCAAAAAAATGCATAAAAAGAAACAAACATGTTTTCATTGAAAAACCAGTGACAACGACAGTAAAACAAGCTGAGGAGTTATTGAAACTTTCTAAGAGTTATAATGTTATTGGACAAGTTGGTCACGTTGAAAGATTCAATCCTGCTTTTTCCTCACTAACTAATGTAATTAAAGATCCAAAATTTATTGAATGCCATAGATTGGCTGAATTCAATCCAAGAGGAAATGACGTCTCTGTTATTCTTGACCTTATGATTCATGATATTGATATTGTATTAAGTATTGTTAATTCTAATGTAAAGGACATCAAAGCCAACGGAGTTTGTGTTATAAACAACACTCCTGATATTTGTAATGCCAGGGTTGAGTTTGAAAATGGATGCATAGTGAATTTTACAGCAAGTAGAATTTCATTAAAAAATATGCGAAAAAGTCGTTTTTTTCAAAAAGATGCCTACATATCAGTCGATTTTCATAAAAGAAAAACTGAGGTCGTAAAAATTAAAGATGCAAATGAAAATCATGATAAATATGCAATGATAATTGAAAATGCTGATGGAGTAAAAAAAGAAATTTTTTACAATAACCCTGATATAAAAGAAAATAATGCGATTTTAGAGGAACATAAAAATTTTGCTAACTCAATTTTAGAAAATAAAAAACCAATAGTTACACTTAAAGATGGATTAAATGCCTTAAAACTAGCTCAATCAATATTAAATGAATTATAGATGAGTATTGAAAAAAATCTAAAGAAAATCAAGAAAGAAATACCTGGATATGTCACATTAATTGCTGTTTCAAAGACTAAACCAGCTACAGATATTGAAAAAGCTTATAAATCAGGTCAATTAGATTTTGGTGAAAACAAAGTACAAGAATTAATGAAAAAAGTAAAAATTTTACCCTCTGACATTAAGTGGCATATGATTGGTCACCTTCAAAGAAATAAAGTAAAAGATATATTGCCCATTATACATATGATTCACAGTGTTGATAGTTTGAGATTAATTAAAGAAATTGATAAACAAGCGGGAAAAATTGAAAGAAAAATAAGCTTATTATTGCAAGTTGATATTTCACAAGATGAAACAAAATATGGATTCTCATTTAAAGACCTGGAATCTATTTTAAAATCAAACGAGTTAGATAATTTTAAAAATATTTCAATTGATGGCTTGATGGGTATGGCAAGTTTTACAGAAAATAGTGAGATTATCAAAGCAGAATTTAAAAAACTAAGCTCTTTATTTGATAAATTCAAGAAAAAGTATTTCTTAAAATATCTTTCAATGGGTATGAGTGGGGATTATAAAATTGCTATGGAATGTAATAGTAATATGGTTAGATTAGGAAGTAATATTTTTGGTTCAAGAAATTAAATTAAAAAAATTGTATTCGATTATAGATGTTGAAACAACGGGTGGTAGGTATAATGAAGAGGGAATTACAGAAATTGCAATTTATAAATTTGATGGATTAGAAATTACTGATCAGTTTATAACACTTGTCAACCCTGAAATTCCAATACAACCATACGTTCAAGAATTAACAGGAATTAACAATAAAATGCTAATAAATGCACCAAAGTTTTTTGAAATTGCAAAAAGAATCTTAGAAATTACGGAAAATACAATTTTAGTAGCACACAACTCTTCGTTTGATTTCAGAATGTTAAAGATTGAATTTAGTAGGCTTGGATTTAAATTTTCACTTCCTACACTCTGTACAGTGAAATTATCAAAAAAATTAATTCTAAATAAAAAATCGTATAAACTTGGGAATTTAGTAAAGTCATTGGGGATTCCTATTTCAAATAGACATAGAGCAGCTGGTGACGCAAGGGCAACTGTTGAACTATTTAAATTATTATTGTCGAAAGATAAAGACAAAACAATTATCAATTTATCATTAAATAAAGAAACGAATTTGAAAAAAAATAAATTTTCTTCAATGTTAGAAAATATAGAAAATATTAATGGTATTTATTATCTACATGATGAAGAAGGGAAAATAATATACATCGGAAAAAGTAAAAATATTAAAAATAGAGTAAATCAACATTTAACAGGAAAAAGCAATAAATCCTTAAAAATACAACTTGAAATTAACTCCATCTCCTTTGAAAGATGTGGTTATGAATTAATTTCTATTTTGAAAGAAGCAGATGAAATTATCGAACATAAACCAAAATTCAATAAGTTATTAAAAAAAGAGATCCTAAAATTTGGATTGGAATTATGTGTTGATAATAAAGAATACAAATTTTTAAGAATCTCACATTATGAAAAGGATGCAAATTTTTTAGAAACCTATAGCTCTCTTAAAAATGCAAATAAAAGACTATCATTTATTTTTGAAAAGTATGGTATTGATGGTAAAAAAAGGAATAAAATAAATAACAATGCAATTGAGTTATTCATTAAAGAAATTTCATTTCCTTTTAAAAACATGATAATAGTAGATAAAGGAAGAAGTATCGATGAAAAAAGCATTATTTTGATTAAGGAATCCAATTATGCCGGTTTAGGTTATTTTAATTTAAATTATCAAATAACTAATTATGAAATACTAGAATCACTAATAACGCCAGTAAAGGCAAAAGAAATATACAACAGAATTATTATAAATTATCTAAAAAAAAACAATGTTGAAAAAATAGTAAATATTGAATATTTACAATGAAAAAAACCTTAATAACAATTTCGGGACCTACTGCGTCTGGAAAAACAAAATTTAGTATTGAATTAGGAAAAAAATTGAATTGTGAAATCATTTCCTTCGACTCAAGACAATTTTATAAGGAAATGAGTATAGGAACAGCTGTCCCCTCAAAAAAAGAATTGAGTGCCATAAAGCACCACTTAATTCAACATATTTCGATAAAAAGAACTTATACAATTAAAGATTTTGAATTAGATGCAACTAAAATTATTGAAAATCAATTTCAAATTAAAAATTATATAATTTTGGTTGGTGGATCATTTTTGTACTTAGATTCAATTACCAAAGGGTTGGATTTCATCCCAAAAACAGAAACTGATATTAGAGGAAATTTAAATATGGAATTTCAAAAACAAGGTATTGATTTTCTTAAAAATAAATTAAAAATTTTAGATCCAACATACTATGAGAAAGTTGATAAAAACAATCATAGAAGATTAATTAGAGCGCTTGAGGTCTCAATAAGTAGTGGAAAACCATATTCATCATTTCTTGGCAAGAATAAAAAAAAACATCCGTTTGACATAATAAATCTAAGAATTGATGTGAATCGAAATTGTTTATACGAAAGGATTGACAATCGAGTCAACCAAATGATAAATAGTGGTCTCGCCGAGGAGGTGAAGAATTTATTAAAATTTAAGGAACTAAATCCACTAAATACAATTGGTTACAAAGAGTTATTTCATTTTTATGAGGGCAAAAAATCCTTTGATGATTGTGTAGAAGAAATAAAAAAAAATACTAGGCGATATGCCAAACGTCAAATAACATGGCTAAACTCAAAAGAAAATTTAATTTGGGTAAAACAGAACTCAAAAGTTGATGATGTTATTGATCAAATAGAGTTAAAATAATGTTCAACATTATTTAATATTCTTTCATTTACATCAGATATATCACTTTTAATAAACTTTAAACCGGTAATTTTTTCATAAAGCTCCATATATCTTTCAGAAACACTTTTTATGTATTTATCCGACATTTTAGGTACAATTTCGCCTTGTTTACCTTGAAAATTATTTTTAATTAACCATTGTCTTACAAATTCTTTAGACAACTGTTTTTGAGGAGATCCAGTTAATTGAAGTTCATCATAAGAATCTTTATAAAAAAATCTTGACGAATCGGGTGTATGTATTTCATCAATTAGTAAAATATCACCATTATTATTTTTTCCAAATTCATATTTAGTATCTACCAAAATTAACCCTCTCTCAGAAGCTATTTTTGTGCCCTCTTTAAAAAGATTTAAAGTATAATTTTCTAATTTTATATAATCTTCCTCTGAAACTAATTTATTTTCAATAATTTCATCTCTGGATATGTCTTGATCATGATTTCCATCTGCAGCTTTGGTTGTTGGGGTTATTATGGGGTCAGTAAATTTATCATTTTCAATCATCCCGTTAGGCATGTTAACACCACATATGGATCTTTCACCAGATCTGTATAATCTTGCAGCATGACCAGATAAATATGCACGTATTACCATCTCTATTTTGAATGGTTTACAAAGAGTTCCAATTGAAACATTTGGATCAGGTGTTGCCTCAAGCCAATTTGGAACAATATGAGATGTTTCATTTAACATTTTAGATGCAATTTGATTTAAAATTTGTCCTTTATATGGAATTCCTCTAGGCATAACAACATCAAAAGCAGATAATCTGTCCGTTGCAACCATCACAAGATGTGTATTGTTTATATTATAAACATCACGGACTTTACCTTTATATTTTGAAAATTGATTTTGAAAATTAAAATTTGTAGTGATTATTGTATTCATTTATTTGGATCTGTCTTCTATTTTATTGTAAGCATCAATTATTCGTCTGACTATTTGATGGCGAATTACATCTGAATCATCCAAATAAATCATTTGAATTCCATCAATATTTTTTAATATTTTATTAGCCTCAGATAACCCAGATGATACTTTCTTTGGTAAATCAACTTGACCGGGATCACCATTAATCATAAATTTAGCATTATTACCCATTCTTGTTAAAAACATTTTCATTTGATTATATGTTGTATTTTGACCTTCATCTAAAATTACAAATGCATTATCTAGTGTTCTGCCTCTCATATATGCTAATGGTGCTATTTCAATAATTCCTCTTTTTAAGTAATCATCTAATTTCTGAATGGCTATCATTTCTTTAAGTGCATCATAAAGTGGTTGCATGTAAGGATCTAATTTCTCCTTCATGTCGCCTGGCAAAAATCCTAAACTCTCCCCTGCTTCAACTGCAGGTCTAGTTAAAATTATTTTTTTTACTCTTTTGTCTTTTAAGGCTTTTACAGCGAGTGCTATCCCAGTATAGGTTTTTCCTGTTCCAGCTGGACCAATTGCAAAAACCATATCATTTGTTTCAAATGCATCAACTATTTTTATTTGATTTAGTGTATGAGCCTTAATCTTCTTTTTTCCCACACCATATAAAATAACTTTTCCTTGTAAGGATTTGATTAATTTATTACCATCACCAGACAGTATTGTATTTGTTGTCTTTACGTTCAAATTTTGATCCTCTTTCATTAGCATTATCAAAGAGTCAAGTCTGATTCTAAGTTGAATTATCAATGAGTCTTCTCCGGAGGCTAAAATTCTGTCACCTTTAAAAATTAATTTTAATTTAGGAAAATTATCTTTTATAATTTTGGTAATATCAAAATCTTTATTTTCAAAAAAATCAATAGGATGAATTTCTTTGATAAAATATTCAAGCTTTTTCACTCACCATGTTTAATATTAAACTGCATATTGTAAATTTATATAAATTTTGATCTCAATTATAATTTCTTTTTAATAAATGTCAATAATAACATTAACAACAGATTTTGGATACAAAGATCACTTTATTGGATCTGTTAAGGGTGCTCTTCATTCTGAAATACCTAATGTTAAAATTGTTGAAATTAGCAATCTAATATCGCCATTTAATATAATTGAGGCTGCATACATTATTGAAAATGCGTATAAAAATTTTCCAAATGGTTCTATACATATTATCGGAGTTGACTCTGAAAAAACACCCGAAAAAAAACATCTTGTGATAAATTTAGATGATCATTTCTTTGTTTGTGCTGATAATGGAATTATGTCTCTTTTATTAAAGAAAATAAAACCCAAGAAAATAGTTGAAATAAATTTAAATAATAAGGATAGTTCAAGCTTTTCAGTCTTGGATGTTTTTATTAAAGTTGCCGCTCATATATTTAGAGGAGGGAGTATTGATTTAGTTGGAAAGCAACTAAATATAATTAAAGAACTTTCAAATATAAATCCAATAATCAATGAAAAAAATAATGAAATTTCTGGACATGTTATTTATATAGATAATTATGAAAATGTTGTTGTGAATATCACAAAATCAATGTTTGAAGAGTTTGGCAAATCCCGATCATTTATAATTAATGCAAGAAATTTTCAATTTAATTCAATTGTAAATTCGTATAGTGAAGAAATAAAGTTCGGTGTTGAAAAAAAATTAAGGAAGGAAGATGGAAAAAAAATAGCATTATTTAATAAAGCAAATTATCTTGAATTAGCTATATATAAAAGCAATCCATACACAACTGGAGGAGCAAGTAGTTTGTTTGGGCTTAGCTACAGAGATATAGTTACTATTAAATTTAATTAAAAACTGTATAATGTGTTAATAAAATAGTTTTATTATAAACTTATATTCGTATATATTTATGTAACAAAATAATTGTAATGAAATTTATAGTTTCAAGCTCTAATCTTTTAAAAAACATTCAAATATTAGGTGGAATTCTGAATACAAACAACACTCTTCCTATTCTAGATTTTTTTCTGTTTGAAATTTTTAATAACTCACTAAATATCACCGCATCAGACTTGGAAACTACACTTTCGGCAAATATCGAAATCGAATCAACTGAGACTAAGACAATTGCAGTTCCTGCTAAACTGTTATTAGACACTCTTAAAACATTTCCAGAACAACCACTGACTTTCAATATTTTGGAAAATAATATAATTGAAATAAGTTCAAATCATGGAAAATTTGCATTAGCTTATGCTAACGGTGATGAGTTTCCAAAAACCATTGAAATTTCTGACCCATCTTCTTCAAATATTTCATCTAATGTCTTATATGAAGCAATTAATACTACAATTTTTGCATCAGGAAATGACGACTTAAGACCTGTTATGAGTGGTGTTTTTTTTCAATTTTCTGAGCAAAACTCAACTTTTGTTGCTACAGATGCTCATAAATTAGTAAGATATGTTAGAAATGATTTTAAATCTGACAAACTTGTTGAATTCATTATGCCTAAAAAACCACTAAATATACTTCGTGGAATTTTAGATAACACTAAATTTGATGTTAAAATTGAGTTTAATGAGAGTAATGCAAAATTTACTTTTACTAATTTATCTCTTACATGTAGATTAATTGATGGTAAATATCCAAACTATGAAGCCGTAATACCTAAAGAAAATCCCAACGTTTTAACAATTGACAGATCACTTTTTTTAAATTCAACAAAAAGAGTTAGTATTTTTTCCAATAAAACGACACATCAAATAAGACTTAAAATTAAAGGAAATGAATTAATCATTTCAGCTGAAGATTTAGATTATAGTAATAAAGCTGAGGAAAGATTAGAATGTAATTATAATGGAGATGATATAGAAATTGGGTTTAATTCTAGATTCCTTACAGAAATGCTTTCTAATTTATCCTCAAATGAAATACAATTGGAATTATCTCTTCCCAACAGAGCAGGTATTTTAACACCAACAAATTCTAAATCCGATGAAGAGGAAATCACAATGTTGGTTATGCCAGTTATGCTAAATAACTAAAGATAATAATCTGTTCGTACAAAACTAGATTTTTTAGAATCTATCATCTCTCTAAGAATACCTTTGTTCAAATCATTATCCTTTGAAGCAACAAATGTTCTAATAGAAAATGAACGAAGAGCATCGTGGACACTTAATGTTGAAACAGCAGAATCTTTTCTTCCAGTAAATGGATAAATATCTGGGCCTCTTTGACATGAGCTATTTAAATTAACCCTACAAACCAGATTAACTAAAGAATCAATTATAGGACCTAATTTATTAACATCCTTACCAAAAATACTAACTTGTTGGCCATAATTAGAAGCTGCCATAAATTCTATGGGTTTTGAAATATCATTGAATGAAATAACAGGAATTACAGGACCAAACTGTTCTTCTTGATAAACTTTCATTTTATCGTTTACTGGATACAAAATTGCAGGAAAAACATAATTCTTTTGTTTTTGACCTCCTCTTTTATTTATGATTTTAGCACCTAATTTTGTAGCGTCATTTATTAGACCAGAAATGTATTCCGGCTTAGCTGGCTCAGGAAGTGGAGTCAACAGAGTATTTTCCCAAGGTAGTCCTAGTTCTAATTCATCAACTTTTTTTGAAAATTTATTCAAAAATTCATCTTTTATATCCTCGTGAACATATAGGATTTTTAAAGCAGTACATCTTTGACCATTATAAGACAAAGTACCTGAAATACATTCGTTGACTGTTAAATCAATGTCAGCATCTTTCAAAATAATAGCTGGATTTTTAGCTTCAAGTCCCAAAACTAGTCGTAATCTATTTTTTTGTGGATGTAAATCTTGTAAAGAAATTGCTGAGGAACTATGACCAATTAGAGCTAAAACATTGATTTTTCCAGTTTTCATAATTGGAGTTGCAATTTCTCTTCCCCTACCAAATACAATATTAACAACACCTGGTGGGAATGATTTTTCGAATGCTTCTAACAGAGGGGCTATTAATAGAACACCGTGTTTTGCAGGTTTGAAAATTGCAGTATTACCCATAATAATTGCAGGGATTAACAATGCAAATGTTTCATTTAATGGATAATTATATGGACCAAGACATAGAACAACACCCAGAGGACCACGTCTTATAATAGCTCTAACACCACCATTGTTTTGGAAATCAGCTCCTTTTCTATCTATTTTTTTGTATTCATCAATTGTATCTCTTATGTAGTCTACTGTTCTATCAAACTCTTTTTCAGAATCCTTTAAATTTTTACCAATTTCCCACATCAAGAGCTTTACAACTTCATCTCTCTTAAAAATCATTTTATTAACAAAATTTTTCATGCAGTTAATTCTTTCATACACCTTCATAGTTGGCCAGGTTCCTGTTCCGTTAGAAAATGCATTATGTGCAGCTTCCAAGGCTTCTAATGCATGTTTTTCATCCATTTTAGGTGTTGTACCAATGATTAAGTGATCATCATTTTCATTTTTACTAAGAAGAGTTGATATAACATTAGTACTTTCACCTTTCCAATGTCCAATTTTACCATTGATAAGAAATGTATCGTGATTAATTGGTGTTTTAATGTTGTAATTATCAGGTATTAAATTGTTCATATTATTTAATTTAGTTTTTTCATATTACTCATATTACTCCTCAAAACTTTTCCGATTTTTTCAATTGGATGGTTCATTGAATTAGTATCAAATTTATTTAATAAAACTTTATCAATTTCTCTTCCAATATTTATTTCACCAAGATCAGATTTGTCAATATTTTTCATAAAATTTTTCAAAAGTGGTAAGCAAGACTGGTTAAATAAATAACATCCATATTCAGCAGTATCAGAAATTATTCTGTTCATTTCAAAAAGCTTTTTTCTAGCTACTAAGTTTGCTATTAATGGTAATTCGTGGAGTGATTCATAATAAGCAGATTCATCAATTATTCCATTATCTACCATTGTTTCAAATGCTAACTCTACTCCAGATTTTATAAAAGCAATCATTAAAATTCCTCTACGAAAATAGTCATCATATTCAATATTAATGTTAGCTGCTTGGGTTTTTTCAAAATTACTATTTCCTGACTCTTGTCTCCACTTTAATAAATTACTGTCCTCATTATTCCAATCTTGCATCATTCCTTGAGAAAAACTTCCATCTAATATATCACTCATGTGTTTATTGAAAAGAGGAGTCATTATTTTTTTTAATTCATTAGATAATAAATGAACTTTTAGTCTTGAAAAGTCATCAAGTTTATTAATCATTCCAGTTATTCCATTATGTTTTAGCTCCTCAGTTATTGATTCCCAACCATGTTGAATAAATTTTGATGAAAAACCGCGATCATATCCAAGTTCAAGCATTTTATCAAAACATAATATCGAACCGGTTTGTAAAATCCCACATAAAATTGTTTGCTCGCCCATAAGATCTGATTTAACCTCAGCGACAAAAGAAGATTCTAATACTCCTGCCTTATGTCCACCAGTAGCAAACGCATATGCTTTAGCAATTTCAAGTCCTAACGCATTTGGATCATTGTCAGAATGTACAGCAATCAATGTAGGAACACCAAAACCTCTTAAATATTCCTCTCTTACTTCAGTACCTGGACATTTTGGAGCAACCATAATTACAGTGATATCTGCTCTTATTTTCATACCTTCTTCAACTATATTAAAACCATGAGAATAAGACAAAGTAGATCCTTTTTTCATCAACGGCATGATTTTATTAATTACAGAAGTATGATTTTTATCAGGGGTCAAGTTTAAAACTAGATCAGACGAAGGAATAATTTCATCAATAGATCCAAATTTAAAATTGTTATTTTTTGCATTCCAAAATGATTCTCTTTTACCAATGATTGATTCTTCTCTCAAAGCATAAGATATATTCAAATCAGAATCTCTCATATTTAAACCCTGATTTAAACCCTGCGATCCACAACCAATAATTGCTATTTTTTGGTTTTTTAAAATTTCTATACCCTTGGAAAACTCAGATAAGTGCATAAATCTGCACATTGATAATTGTTTACTTTTTTCTTGATCCGATAATTTATTGAAGTAATTACTCATTTGATTGATTATTGTTTCTATTTAGAATATTGGTAATGTTCATGGGTTCTTTTGAAACAGAAATCCTCCCTGACCTGACAAATTGAAGTAGACCATATGGTTCTAAAGATTTATACAAATCTTCTGTTTCATTTCTCCATCCGGTTTTTTCAATAACAAAATAATTTGGAGAAACAGTTACTATATTTGCATTACTATTTTTTATAATTTTTTGAATGTGTTTTTCATCAAATAGTGAACTTGATTTTACCTTATATAATGCAGTTTCTAAATATACAATCTCTTTGTCTGTATGAAAGAATGCAGCAATAACTTCTACCTGTTTTTCAATTTGTTTAATAATATTTTCAATTTTTATTTTTGAAACCTTCACAACAACTACAAATCTGTAAATATTCTCAATTTCAGATTGAGAACTAGTTATACTTTCAATATTGACATGTCTTTTTAAAAATATAGCTGAAATTCTGTTTAATAATCCAATATTATTTTCAGTATAAATTGAAACGGTATATTTAATTAATTTATTATTTTTCATACTTATTCTAATCTGACATCTGAAACGGAAGCTCCTGTCGGAATCATTGGAAAAACATTAGCTTCTTTTTCAACACAAACCTCTAAAAAGAATGGCTTGGTTGATTCAATCATAGTACTGACAGCGTCTTTTAAATTTTTTCTCTTTGTTACTTTCAATGCCTCAATAGAGTAACCTTCAGCAATTTTAATAAAATTTGGATTTACCATTTCAGTCGAGGCATACCTTTTATCAAAAAAAAGTTGTTGCCATTGTCTGACCATACCTAAATAATCATTATTCAGAACAACTATTTTTACAGCACATCCTGTTTGAAAAATTGTACCCAATTCTTGAATAGTCATTTGATATCCTCCATCCCCAATCACAGCAACAACCTCTCTTTCAGGTGCTCCCATCTTTGCACCAATTGCAGCTGGAAGAGCAAAACCCATTGTTCCCAAGCCACCAGAAGTTATGTTTGATTTTGAGTGATTAAATTTGGCGTATCTACATGCTACCATTTGATGTTGTCCAACATCAGTTACAATTACAGCATCTCCTTTGGTTGAATTATTTATTTCTTTTATAACCTCACCCATTGTAAGACCATCTTTCGTTGGGAATAAATCATTGTTAATTACTTTATTAAATTCAATATCATAAAAGGATTTGAATTTATTTACCCATTTATTGTGAGATTTGTTTTTAACTATTTTTATTAACTCTGGTAAGGTTTCCTTAATGTTACCCAAGACAGCAAGATCAACTTCAACATTTTTATTGACTTCAGCAGGGTCAATTTCAAAGTGGAGAATTTTTGCTTGTTTAGCATAGTGATCTAAATTTCCAGTAACTCTATCATCAAAGCGCATACCCATGGCAATTAATAAGTCACATTCATTGGTTAAAACATTTGGTCCGTAATTTCCATGCATACCAACCATACCAACATTTAACGAATGAGAAGTTGGGAGAGCTGAAACACCCAAAATAGTCCAGGCTGCTGGTATTCCAGTTTTTTCAACGAAAGTTTTAAATTCCTCTTCAGCGTTAGCTAAAATAACCCCCTGTCCCCAAACAATCATTGGTTTTTTTGAATTATTGATAAGATCTGCTGCCTTATTAATATTATTTAAGTCTGATGAAGGAACTGGTTTGTAACTTCGAACATTGGTACATTTCTTATAGTTAAAATCCATCAATTCAAATTGTGCATCTTTAGTTATGTCAATTAGAACTGGACCAGGTCTTCCCGATTTCGCAATAAAAAATGCTTTTGATATAACATATGGAATCTCACTAGCTTTTGTTATTTGACAATTCCATTTTGTAACAGGTGTTGAAATTCCAATAATATCAGTTTCTTGAAAAGCATCAGAACCAAGTAGATGGGATGCAACTTGACCAGTAATACATACCATAGGGGTTGAATCAATTTGAGCATCTGCAATTCCTGTAACTAAGTTTGTAGCTCCTGGACCTGATGTTGCTGTTACAACTCCAATTTTACCTGAAACTCTGGCATAGCCTTGGGCAGCATGAGTAGCGCCTTGTTCATGTCTTGTTAAAATATGTTTTAATTTATCCTGGTATTTGTAAAGTTCATCGTAAATGGGCATAATTGCTCCTCCAGGATATCCATAAATAAGATCTACACCCTCTTCAAGAAGACATTTTATTACAGCTTCAGCCCCACTAATTTGTTTTTGTTTTGACATTTAAATCTGATCAGTTATACAACCTTTTGATGCATTTGAAACATTTTTTGCATATTTATAAAGAGTTCCATTATTTACTTTCAAATCTGGTTTTTTCCAATTTTTCTTTCTTAATTCTAATTCTTCGTTACTAATAATTAAAGATAATGTGTTTTTTTCAGCATCAATAACAATCTTATCTCCATTTTCAATAAATGCAATATTACCTCCCACTTGAGCCTCTGGACATATATGTCCAACTACAAATCCGTGAGTTCCTCCTGAAAAACGGCCATCAGTAATTAAAGCAACATCTTTACCTAGGCCTGCTCCCATTATTGCTGCAGTTGGTTTTAACATTTCTGGCATTCCTGGACCACCTTTGGGTCCTTCATATCTAATTACAACGACATCCCCTTTTTTAACAAAACCATTTTTGATTGCAGAATTGGCATTAAATTCACCATCAAAAACTTTAGCCAAACCTGTGAATTTTAAACCTTCTTTTCCAGTGATTTTGGCAACACTACCCTCAAGTGCCAAGTTTCCATACATTATTCTTATGTGTCCTGTAGTTTTGATTGGACTATTTATATCTTTTATAACTTCTTGATTTTTTTTCAAGGGGGTCACGTTTTTTAAATTTTGCTCTAAGGTTTTACCTGAAACAGTCAAACAATCACCATGTAATAAATTATTATCCAGCATATACTTTAAAACAGCTGGAATACCACCTGAGTTGTGTAAGTCTTCCATTAAAAATTTTCCACTAGGTTTAAGATCAGCTAATAGTGGTGTTTTTGAGGATAGTTCATTAAAATCATCTATGGTAAAATTAACATCAGCACTGTGAGCAATAGCGATTATATGTAAAACAGCATTTGTAGATCCTCCCAATAAAATTATAAGTCTAACTGCATTTTCAATTGATTTTTTTGTTATGATATCTCTAGGTTTTATATTATTAAGCAATAAATTTTTTAAATATCCTCCCACCTCTAAACATTCTTCTTTTTTTAACTTACTGGTTGCAGGATTTGAAGAATTATATGGTAATGTCATTCCCATAGCTTCAATTGCAGAAGCCATCGTATTTGCTGTATACATACCTCCACATGCACCAGGACCAGGACAAGCATTTTTTATTATCGATTTATATTCGACCTCACTAATTTTTCCTGCAACATTCTCTCCCCATGCTTCAAAAGCAGATACAACATCTAGCTTTTTACCATTGTGACAACCAGAACTTATAGTACCTCCATACACCAGAATTCCAGGTCGATTTAATCTCAACATAGCCATCATTGCACCAGGCATATTTTTATCACAACCGACAACTGTAATTACACCATCATAAGACATGGCTTGTACAACTGTTTCAACAGAATCAGCAATAATATCTCTTGAGGGTAAGGAAAATCTCATTCCAAAAGTCCCCATTGAAATTCCGTCACTTACTCCAATCGTATTAAAAATTAAACCAATTAAGTCAGATTCATTTACCCCTTTTTTAATATGTTTAGACAAATCATTTAAATGCATGTTACAAGGATTTCCTTCATATCCAGTGCTTGCAATACCAATAAGAGGCTTTTTCATATCATCTTCAGAAAGTCCAATAGCATGAAGCATTGCCTGAGCGGCTGGTTGAGTGGGATCCTGCGTTACAGCTTTACTATATTTGTTAAGACTCATATAAAATAAAAAACCCTCTCTTACTCTATGAGAAGGATAAAAATCTAAATTAATATTTATTAATCATAAATCAAGTTAAAAACATGGAATATTTCTTTCAATAGTTTTTTTTAGTTGTACTTTTATGTTATTAATAAACCATATGGAAAGTTTAATACCTTCAATTATTGAAAAACAAAGACTCTTTTTTAATTCTGGAAAAACTTTTGATATTGATTACAGAAAAAGACAATTAATCAAACTTAAAAAAGAGATTCAGGTTAAAGAAAATGAAATTGAATCTGCTTTATTCAATGATTTGGGTAAATCCAAAGGGGAAACTTTTTTAACTGAAATACATTTTATTTATTCAGAACTTAATATTGCCATAAAGAATATCAAAAAATGGTCAAAAAGAAAAGCAGTTAGATCATCATTGTTAAATTTTCCATCATCTGATTATATAATTCCACAACCGTTTGGAAATACCTTGCATATTTCTCCATGGAATTATCCTTTTCAGCTTTCAATTGCACCAATTATAGGAGCAGTTGCTGCTGGAAACACTGTTCTTCTCAAGCCGTCCGAATATTCTGAAGAAACATCCAAACTTTTAAATGATATAATAATAAATGTTTTTGATGAAGGTTTTGTAAGCGTAGTCTTGGGAGGTCCAAAAATTGCTTCTAAACTATTAAGTTTTCAATGGGATTATATTTTTTTTACTGGAAGTGTTAATGTTGGAAAAATTGTTGCTGAAAAGGCTGCAAAATTTTTAACACCAACCACTCTAGAATTAGGTGGTAAAAATCCTTGTATAATAGATGAAACCATTCCAGTTAAAACAACTGCAAAAAGAATTATTTGGGGAAAGTTTATTAATTGTGGACAAACTTGTATAGCACCTGACTTTTTAATAGTTAGTGAAAAAATTGTTAAAAAACTAACTCATGAATTGATTAAACAGATCGAAGTGCTTTATGGAAAAAATCCTGAGGAATCTGAGTCTTACGGAAGAATTATAGGTGCTAAACACTTAAAATACTTAAACTCATTATTAGAAAACCAAAAAATAATACACGGTGGAAACATAAATACCGATAATAAATATTTTGAACCAACCTTAATAGAAATAGATAATTTTGATTCAAAACTTATGCAAGACGAGATATTTGGACCAATTCTTCCAATTTACGCCTACAAAGATTTTAATGAAATTGATGAAATAATTAAAAAATACAAAAACCCTCTGGCGCTTTATATTTTTACGAAAAAAATAGGATTTGGAGAAAAATTCTTACATAAGCATAGTTTTGGGGGAGGTGCAATAAATGACACTGTAGTACATATAATCAATGACAGGTTGCCATTTGGTGGAATTGGAAATAGTGGAATGGGAAAATATCACGGTGAGTCAACATTTAAAACTTTCTCACATTATAAACCTTATATTTCGAAACCTCTTTGGATAGATATTCCACTTAGATATCCACCTTTTAACAAGAAATTAAATTTTTTAAAAAAGGTTCTTAAAATTACTCGATAGTTATGAGTTTTTTAAAAATTTTTCTTCTATTATTTGTAATAAACTTGAAATCACAATTTGAAATTTCAAATCAGAGATTTAAATTAGAAATCGAGATTCAAAATATCAAAAATGATGGAGATATGTATTTTGCACTTTACGATAATGCTAAAAACTTTAACTCACCAGACGAGTCAACGGATGTAATGTTATTAGCCATAAAAGAAAAAGTATTTGTAAACAATCATAGAATGAATATTTTTTTAGAGGAGGGTAATTACGCCATTAAAATTTATATTGATAAAAATTATAATGAAAAATTTGACTTTAATTTCTTTGGATTTCCTAAAGAACAATATGGATTTTCAAATAATGCAACTGGAATCCTCGGCCCTCCTGACTTTAAAGCATCTTCGTTTCAAGTCAAAAATGACTCCATAATAAATATCAAAATGAAATAATGGAAAAATCATTTAATCAGTTATTGAATAAAAGGAGATCTGTAAGAATTTTCAAACAAAAGAAGATTAATAGTGTAAAAGTTAAAGAATGTATTTTCAATGCTACATTGGCACCAAACAGTAGCAACTTACAACTTTGGGAATTCATTCACATTTGCGACAAAAACACATTAAAAAAAATTGCAAAAGCATGTTTTAATCAAAATGCTGCAAAAACAGCTCAGCAAATTGTTGTTGTGATTGTTAGAAAAGACTTGTGGAAAAAAAGAGCTAAACAAAATTTAGATCATTTAAAACATGAATTAGAAAAAAATAAAATAACTGAAAAGAGATTTAATAAAGCAAATAATTATTATTCAAAATTAATTCCATTTTTATATACTGATTTTTTTGGACTCCTGAGTTTCTTCAGAGTAGTTTTGGTACAAACTATTGGTTTATTTAGACCCATTTACAGACAAGTGAAACACACAGACAAAAGAATTATTGCTCATAAAAGCACAGCTCTTGCCGCACAAAATTTTATGCTCAGCATGAGTAGTATTGGTTACGCTACATGTCCTATGGAGGGTATGGACACACATATGGTAAAAAACATACTTAATCTAACATCAAAAAGTGAAATAAATATGATAATTGGATGTGGCATTTCTGATGAAAAAGGTATATATGCAAAAAGATTTAGAATCCCATTTGAAAATGTTTATAAGTATATTTGATAATTATTCTTGTTATGAATGAGTCGTTATTTAAGAAAATATGTAGTAAATATGTTACTGGTGTAACGGTCATTACATCCAGAAAAGACAAAATAAATTATGGCTTCACTGCTAATTCGTTTACTTCTGTTTCTATCAACCCACTACTTGTGCTGTTTTGCTTAAAAAATGATTCATCCTCTGTCAAAGCTTTGGAGAAGGGCAGTCATTTTGTAATTAATATACTGTCGGAGACTCAATCAAAAATTTGTGATAACTTTTCAAATAATAAACTAGATCATTTTGAACGGTTTAAAGAGGTTGAAACCACCAGCTCAATCAATAACATAAAAATTATATCAAATTCTATAGCCTGGATTGAATGTAAAACTGTTGATTTTGTTAATGCTGGAGATCATAATATTTATATTGGTGAAGTTACGGACGGAAAAGTAGTCAGCCATGACAAACCGTTGGTATACCAGGAGGGAGAAATAAAAAAAATTATTTAAGATTGTCTAAACCTTCTTTTAACCAAGCTTTATAAACCTTCGAGTTAGTATATTGAATAGGGCTGTTTAATATTGTAAGATCTGTATCTAAAAGAACATAATATGGCTGTGATGCGTTTTTAAAATTGATTGCTTGAAATGTAGCAGATTTATCTCCGATGGTCTTTATTTTTTTTATTCTACCTGAGGCATATTTCAATTCAAATTGATCAGTCACATCTAAGTCTTTTCTGTCATCTACATATAAAGAAATCAAAACAAAATTATCATTAATCAAATTATAAATATCGGGCTCAGTCCAAACATTTTCTTCGACTCTTCTACAGTTTACACAGGCCCAACCGGTGAAGTCTAGTAATATAGGCTTGTTAACTTCATTTGCATGTTTTAAACCCTTATCAAAATCTTTAAAGCAATTAAAACCCAGTGGGCAATCATTTTTTGTTTCATATACACTGTAAAATGATGGAGGTGTAAATCCACTTAAAATTCTAGCTTTATTACTTCCACCAGGAAGTATAGCAGGGAACAAATAAACAGCGAATATCAAAAAACCAATGGACAACAATGTATTAAACTTTGTCCTTTTCAAAACCTCGTTTTCATGAGGAAATTTAAATAGCCCAACTAAATAAAGAAAAATAAAAATCGATATTAATACCCAAATTCCAATAAATATTTCTCTTTTTAAGAAACCCCAATGTTGAACTAAATCTGCATTTGATAAAAATTTAAAAGCAAAACCTAATTCCAAAAATCCCAAAATTATCTTAAATGTATTCATCCATCTTCCTGATTTTGGTATTGTAGTTAACATTTTGGGGAAAGATGCAAATAAGGTGAATGGAAGGGCTAATGCTATTCCAAAACCTAACATTCCAAGAGTTAATTGAATTGCACCTCCTTGAGATGTGATTGAGCCAACCAACAAAGACCCTAAGATCGGACCCGTACATGAAAATGAAACTAATACCAATGTGAATGCCATAAAAAATATTCCTAAAAAACCACTCAAAGAGTTTGATTTAGAATCCATGGAATTAATCCATGAAGCTGGAAGAGAAATGTCATAAAAACCAAAGAAAGAAAAAGCAAAAAAAATAAAAACTAAAAAGAAAATAACATTCAAAAAAGAGTTGGTTGAGATAGAATTTAGAATTTCAGGATCTATTGAATCCATGAAATGAAATGGAATACTCAAACCAATGAAAATCATAATAATACATAAACCATAAAACAAAGGATTTAATAGTGAATTAGTATCGTTAGATTTATTATTAAAAAAAGAAACAGTTAATGGGATCATTGGAAAGACACATGGAGTCAAAAGCGCAAGAATTCCTCCAATAAAACCTAATAAAAGGAGATTAAAATAGTTATTTGATACTAAAAGGTCTGAATTGAGTGAAGAATTTAACAATTCTTTGTTTTTTAAATTGAGTAGTAAAGGGTTATTTTCAGATGAAACTAACGTTGTTAGATCATCGTTTTCTATATCATTTACGGTTCCGTCTAAATTAAATTCAAGTTCAGAATCTCTAAATATGCACACAGCATCATCACATGCTTGATAAGATATCTTAGCTAAAACAGTTGATAAGTTTTTTTTAGTAATTATTATTTTTTGTTTAAAAATATTTGAATTTTCAAAATAAGATTGATTAAGTCCAAAGATTGGATCGTATTTTGTTATCGATTCAGACTCTTGAACATTACCTTGTAATTCAAAATGATTATTACTGTCATAAAATAAAAATTCGGTTGGTATTGCACCTCCTTCTTCTAAAAATTGAGAGTATAACCTCCAGTTTTTTTCAATTTCAGTGGTTACTATTAATTGATATTCTAAATCACTTATTTTTTCAACTTTGGTTTTAAAGGTCACAGGATCCTGTGAGAATAATAATTGAAATGAAATCAAGGTTAGTAAAACTGGATATAATATTTTTTTCATCTCAATTCAATTTTTAAATCTGCATTTTTAGACTTGGCATATCTTCTGTCAGCTCTTTTTCCTATAATCCAAACAATATCATTATTATTGCAAAGTAGCCACTGATTTTGCTTCTCAAATAAAGACATCTTTTCATCTTTATAAAATTTTGAAACTAGTTTTTTTCCTTTCATACCAACAGGGTAAAACAAATCTCCTTTTGTTGATTTTCTAAGAAATAAAGGGAATTTGACATCATCATTTGAAAGGTAAATTGAATTCAAATTAGGTTGAACATTAAAGTTACCTATCTCTATATTTAAGTCTAAAGGTATTTTCAAGCCTTTTTTTTCAATTTTATATTCAAATGGTTCACTTGCAATTTTCCTTTTAAGTATTAATGAATCTCTGTTATTTAAAAGAATATAGGTATTTGATTCAATCCATTTCCCAGTTTGTGATTCGCAAAGATTTATAATTACATCTTCATTATTAAATCCATAATCACAAAACAAATAATGTACCAAATTAGAATTTCCTAAAACAAATTTCTTAGAAATGACAATCTCATCATTTTTTTGTGAAAAATTTCTGTCCTTTATGGTTTCAACAACCTTTAATATTAGTTCATTAGATTTTCTTAAATATTTTATAGTTGAATTTATTTTTTTTAAAAAATTAGGTTCAATTTCTTTAAATAAAGGAATTACTCTGTTTCTAATATCATTTCTCATATAATAATTCTCTTTATTGGAGGAATCCTCTCTCCAATTAATATTGTTTTCATTTGCATAATTGATGATTTGTGATTTTGAAAAAATCAACAATGGCCTAATAATTTTTTTATTTACTGACTTTATTCCTGTTAACCCAGTTAAACCTGTGCTTCTAAATAAATTTAAAAAAAAAGTCTCAACACTATCATCATTGTGATGTGCCGTTATAATGTAGTCTAAATTTCGTTTCAACAATATCTCATTGAACCAATTATATCTTAAAGTTCTCGCAGACATTTGTACCGATTGTTTGGGTATGTTTGTGTCAAATGATTTTAAATAAATTGGATAATTATTTTTTAAAGCATAACTTTTAACAAACTCCTGATCAATATCACATTCGTTTGGTCTTAATTTAAAATTACAATGGGCAATGTGAATATCATATTTTAATCTTCTAAGCATCTCAACTAAAACCATACTATCAACTCCACCGCTTACAGCAACTAAAAGTTTTGACTTTCTTAAGAAATTGAACTCTTTATTTATATTTTCTTCAAATAAATCAAACATTATCGCAATATTACGTTTTTTAAAAATATCAGAAAAACTTTAGCCCAGAACCTCTAGCATTGGTTTAGCTTTTAACAAACACTCATCATACTCCTTTTTTGGATTTGAATTTGAGGTTATTGCACTTCCAACTTGAAATGATATAAGATTTTTTTTTGAATCATAAATTAAAGATCGAATTATCACATTAAAATCACAATTACCATTTGGTGTAATATAACCCAAAGCACCACTGTATATTTCTCTTTTTGAAATCTCTAAATCATCGATAATTTTTAAAGCTCTAATTTTAGGAGCGCCAGTCATACTTCCCATTGGGAATGTTGATTTTAATAATTTACTAAATGTAATTTTATCCTTGACAACAGATTCAACTGTAGAAATCATTTGATGAACCTGTTTAAAAGGATAAACCTTGCAAAGTTCAGTCACTTTAACAGATCCAGGCTCAGATATTCTTGATAAATCATTCCTTGTTAAATCTACAATCATAATATTTTCAGATCTTTCCTTTGGATCAGATTTTAGAGAATTTTTATAATCCAAATCTTTATGAAAATCGGTATCTCTTTTGGAAGTTCCCTTGATGGGCTGTGTAATAATTTTTTTTCCGATTTTTCTCAAAAATCTCTCTGGTGAGGATGAAAGAAGAAAAAAATTATTGTTTTTAAAAAAACCACTCATTGGAGATTTAGACAAATTATTCAACTTTTCATAAACAACCGCGGGATTTATTTTAATATTATTAGCAAACCACTCCATACAAAAGTTAGCTTCATATATATCTCCCCGATTTATGTGAGATAAAATATTTTCTACTTTATTTAAATATTCAAATTCAGTAAGTTTTGGATTAATTTGGATTTTTTTCAGTTTTTCTTTTTTAATATTGACTTTAATTGATTTAATTTCCACTAAATCATCATCAATCTCATGCCCATACAAATAGTGGGCTTCAATTTTATTTTTTCTTATAAACCATATTTTTTTTGGTTGAAAGAAAAATAAATGTGGTAAGTCAAAAGAAGATTTATTTTTACTTACCAAATTTTCAATTTCATTTTTTAAATCATAAGAAAGGTATCCGAATACCCAATCTTTTGTACATTCAATAAATTTATCAAGTTTATCGAGTGAATCAGATTTTGTAAAAGGTAATTTAGACTCAACATCAGTAGCAACAATTAATTCAATATCTCCTACCCTGTCAGAATAATTGTTAGAGTTTAGTGATATAGCGGTTTGCCTTGAGTCAGCCCACTTGAATAATTTGTCTTTAAACAAATTTGTATTACTAATTTCAAAAGATTTTATTTTCCTTTTCAAAATTAAATTGTGAGTTCAAATATGTAGTGGCCTATTTTCTGTTGCTGCAAGTGCAGCTTCTTTAATTGCTTCAGCATAAGTTGGATGTGAGTGACTCATTCTGGACACATCTTCAGCTGAGGCTCTAAATTCCATAGCTGTAACAGCTTCGGCTATCAAATCTGCAGCACGTGCACCTATTATATGGACTCCCAAAATTTCATCTGTTTTTTTATCTGCTAAAATTTTTACAAAGCCATCAAGGTCCATACTTGCCCTTGATCTACCAAGAGCTCTCATAGGAAACTGACCTTTTTTGAATTCAATTGAATTTTCAACCAATTCTTGTTCAGTTTTACCAACTGAAGCAACTTCAGGCCATGTGTAAATCACATTTGGAATTAAATTATAATCAATGTGCGGTTTTTGATTGCCCAATATTTCTGCAACCATTACGCCCTCCTCTTCAGCCTTGTGTGCTAACATAGGTCCTTTAATTACATCTCCAATTGCAAAAATGTTTTTAATTTTAGTCTGTAATTTATCATTCACCTCGATTTGGCCAATCTGATTGGTTTCGAGTCCAATGTTCTTTAAATTAAGACCCATTGTATAAGGTTTTCTTCCAACAGACACCAAGCAATAATCACCCTCAAAAATTATATTATTAGCGTCTTTGTCTTTAGCTTCGACAAACACCTTATCTTTCTCTGCCTTTACCTTTTGAACTTTGTGTGACAGATAAAAATCAATTTTCTGCTTTTTAAATATCCGAAGTAATTCTTTTGATACTGATAAATCCATAAAAGGTGTAATTTTTTCTGAGTACTCAATAACTTTTACTTCACTACCTAATCTTCTATAAACTTGGCCTAGTTCTAAGCCTATTACACCTGCTCCTATTATTATGAGTTTTTTTGGTATTTCTTTTAACTTTAATGCTTCTGTTGAAGTAATAATTCTATTTTTATCAATATTGATGAATGGTAAATTTGCGGGTTTAGAACCAGTTGCAATTACTGCATATTTAAAATTTATTTTTTCTGAACTTACATCATTTAAAATATCTAATGTGTTTTTGTCAATAAAAGAACCAAGACCTCTAAAAACCTTTATTTTATTTTTTTCCATCAAAAAATCGATTCCTTTTGTAGTTTGATCAACTACACTTTGTTTCCTCGAAACCATTTTATCAAAATCAACATGTAAATTTCCATCAAATGTAATTCCATGTTGTTGAAAGTGATTTTTTGCATCATAAAAGTGATGCGATGAATCTAGTAAGGATTTTGATGGGATACAACCTACATTAAGACATGTTCCGCCAAGAGAATTATATTTTTCCACCAAGGCAGTTTTCATTCCGAGCTGTGAACATCTAATCGCACAAACATAACCACCAGGTCCAGAACCAATAATTACTACATCAAAACTATCCATAAATTTCTTTATAAAAATACAAATGTTTTGTTTTAAAATTAGTTTTAATCACAATAAAAATTAACTATTTTTTTAATAAGTTAATTATATATTAGCAAATATAAATATCCATAAAATTTTGAATATAAATTCAAAGACAATATCATTAAAACAATCATTAATCCCCTTGATAGTTTTAATTATTTTATTGGCATATAATGTTACACTATATGGTGATTCTGCAATGGGAGGATCAAATCAATTTATTTTACTCATTGGTGCTTCAGTAGCTACAATAGTTGGTGTTAAAAATGGTGTTTTATTTAAATCAATGCTTGAATCCATTTCTTCAAATATTAAATCAATAACGGGTGCTATTTTAATTCTTCTTTTTGTTGGTGCACTTTCAGGAACATGGCTTATTAGTGGTATCATTCCTTCAATGATTTTTTACGGATTAAAAATTCTTCATCCTTCTATCTTTCTTCCATCATGCGTTATAATTTGTGCTATTATTTCAATATCTACTGGAAGTAGTTGGACAACATCTGCAACAGTTGGAATTGCACTTATTGGGATCGGAAAAGCAATAGGAATCCCTGTAGGAATGGTGGCTGGCGCTGTAATTTCAGGGGCCTATTTTGGAGACAAATTGTCCCCCTTAAGTGACACTACAAACCTTGCTCCAGCAGTTTCTGGTACTGACCTTTTCACTCATATCAAATATTTAACTATTACAACTGTACCAACAATCATTATAACATTGATTGTGTTATCAATTCTAAATTTATTTATTGTATCAACTGGACCAACAGAAAATGAACAAATGCTAAAAATAATAAGTAAAACATTTAATATAACGCCTCTTTTATTTATTGTTCCTGTCATAGTATTAATTATGATTTTCAAAAAAACACCTCCTCTCATAGCGTTGTTTGTTGGAACAGTCCTTGGAGGTGTTTTCACTGTTATATTTCAATCTTCGATTATTAATTCAATCTCGCAGACCTCAAATTTAACATATGAATCAGCTTATCGAGTAATTATTGATGCCATTACAGTCGAAACTTCTATAGATTCTGGAGATGAGATTTTAAATGAACTTTTCCAGAGCGGAGGAATGAAGGGAATGTTAGATACCATTTGGCTGGTTATTTGCGCAATGGTATTTGGAGGGGTAATGGAGGCTATAGGAGCATTAAAGCAAATTAGCATTTCTTTATTAAATTTAGGTAAATCTACTTTTTCAATCTTTGCAAGTACAGTAGGAAGTTGTTTGGCTATTAATTTAACTGCTTCTGATCAGTATTTATCAATTGTTATCCCTGGAAAAATGTTTTCCAAGGCATTTAAAGATAGAGAGTTAGCTCCAGAAAATCTCAGTAGAACTTTAGAAGATTCTGGAACAGTAACCTCTGTACTAATTCCCTGGAATACCTGTGGGGCATTTCAATCAAGCATACTAGGTGTTGGTGTTTTTGACTACTTTATCTATGCTATTTTTAATTGGTTGAGTCCTTTTACCACTTTAGTAGTAGCAGCATTAAACATAAAAATCAAAAAATTAACAAAAATCTAACAAAGCAAGTTTTAAATTAAAAATTTTTACTTTTGTTTAAGGTCTTATGGTTAAAAAAATCAAAAAGAATTCTAGAAAAATTTTTAGTCTATCAAGAAGTCAGCAAATAATTTTTGGAGTATTCTTAATATTATTTTCCATAGTCCTATTTTCTTCACTACTTTCTTATTTTGATAATTGGAAAGAAGATCAATCTGAGTTAATAAATTTTTTCGACAGAGATTCTCAAACGTTGAACATTGGAAAAAAATTTGGAGCTTTAGTTAGTCATTTTTTAATTTATCAAACTTTTGGAATCTCATCATTTATAATATCTATTTTATTTTTTATTAGTGGTTTATCCTATTTTGTTGGGGCAAATTCAAAAAAACTAATTAATAAATGGTTTTGGGGTTTGTTTTTGATGTTTTGGTTTTCACTTTTTTTTGGTTTTGTTAATGATAATAAAATTTTTGGAGGAGCTTTAGGGTTTGAATTAACAGAATTTTTAAAAATTTATGTTGGTGATATCGGAATAATAACTTTTTTAATATTTGGTTTTGTTTCCTTTTTGGTTATTAAATTTAAAATAACCCCTGAAAAAATATTTGACATAGTAAAAAAGACAATAATCAAAAAAGCAGATTTAAGTAAAAATGATGAACAATTTGAAGAAGACTCAATGAATATTAAAAATGAAACATTTGCTGGAGATGAAAATGATTCCAAAATCAAAATCGAAACTAATCTAAAACCAACTATTGAAAATTTTTCATCAATCGAAAAGAATAATTTAACGGAATCTGATAATAAAAATTCAGAAATAAAAATTGAAATTGAAAAAAACCAACAGGAAGAAATTATTGATGAAGATAATATAGCAAAAAAACTTGTTAAAAAATATGGAGAATATGATCATACTTTAGAACTAAAAAACTTTAAACCTCCCTCAGTAGACCTTCTCAAAGATTATGACAATGGAGGAGTTATTACAATAAACGAGGATGAATTAGAGGAAAATAAAGAAAAAATAATTGATACGCTAAGGAACTACAAAATTGGAATTGATCAAATTAAAGCTACAATTGGACCAACTGTTACACTGTATGAGATCATACCCGAAGCAGGAATAAGAATATCTAAAATCAAAAACTTAGAGGATGATATAGCTTTATCATTATCAGCTTTAGGAATTAGAATCATCGCCCCCATCCCTGGAAAAGGAACTATAGGAATTGAAGTTCCAAACAAGAACCCTTCAATTGTTTCAATGAAGTCGGTTATCTCCTCCAAAAACTTTCAAGAAGCTGAAATGGAGCTCCCTCTAGCCCTTGGAAAGACCATTAGTAATGAAACTTATATAGTTGATTTAACGAAAATGCCACACTTGCTGATGGCAGGAGCTACAGGACAAGGAAAATCTGTTGGTCTAAATGCTGTTTTAACTTCTTTAATTTATAAAAAACATCCTTCTGAAGTAAAATTTGTCTTGGTTGATCCAAAAAAAGTAGAGTTAACTCTTTTTAATAAAATTGAAAGACATTATTTAGCTAAGCTTCCTGACTCAAACGAAGCTATAATAACAGATAACAAGGAAGTTATAAAGACTCTAAATTCACTTTGTATTGAAATGGACAACCGATATGAAATGTTAAAGAATGCTCTTTGTAGGAATATCAAAGAATACAATGAAAAATTTAAACAAAGAAAATTAAATCCAGACAATGGAAATGTTTTTCTCCCCTACATAATTTTAATTATTGATGAATTCGCTGATTTGATTATGACAGCCGGAAAAGAGGTTGAAACACCTATTGCAAGACTGGCACAATTGGCAAGGGCTGTAGGAATTCATTTAATTATAGCTACACAAAGACCGTCAGTAAACGTGATTACAGGAATAATTAAAGCAAATTTTCCTGCCAGAATTGCTTTCAGAGTAACTTCAAAAATCGATTCTAGAACAATATTAGATTCTGGAGGAGCAGATCAACTAATCGGTCGAGGTGACATGTTATATACCCAAGGAAATGATTTAATAAGAATTCAATGTGCATTCGTTGATACACCTGAAATTCAGAAAATAACAGATTTCATTGGATCTCAAAAGGCCTATTCTAATGCACATGAATTACCTGAATTTGTCGGGGATGATACAAGCTCTGTAATTGATAATAATATTGAAGACAGAGATGTTTTATTTAAAGAAGCTGCTGAGGTGATTGTAATCGCTCAACAAGGGTCAGCTTCCTTATTACAAAGAAAAATGAAACTTGGCTATAATAGAGCTGGTAGAATAATCGATCAGCTTGAAGCAGCAGGAATAGTTGGTCCTTTTGAAGGAAGCAGAGCAAGAGATGTACTTATAAGTGATCTTGCATCATTAAATGCGTTTTTAGAAAATGAAAAAAGTAATTGATGTTAAAAAAAATATTGTTTTTATTTTTACTATCTAATTCAGTTCTTGCATATTGTCAATATAAATCAGCTGAAGAAATTTTAGAAAAAATTAGCTCAAAAATTAACAATTCAAAAAACTTGTCTTTTAAATTTAGCTATAGTTCTGATAATAGTATTTTGGAATTTGGGGAAATCATTTTTAGTGAAAAAAAATATTTACTCGAATTTATGGGGATACAACAAATATGTGATGGAAAAAAAATATATACGATAATTCCTGAAAACAAAGAGGTTATTATTTCTGAATTTGAAGATGATGTTTCTATTGTTAGTCCATCTAACCTCTTAAGTTTTTACAAAGAAGGATATAAAATTCTAATTGAAAAAAAATCTGAAAAGCCTGACGGATTAGAATTCTTAAAACTAATTCCTGAATTTAATGATAATGAAATTTCTCATATTAACATGAAAGTTGATTTAAAAGAAAATTACATAAAGGAAATACATGAATTTAGGAAAGAAGGTTTAGTTAATGTATTTAAAATAATTAAAATCCAATTTGATAAAAAAATATTAGAAAATCCATTCAAATTTGATAAAAATCAATACAAAGGGTATTACTTTGAAGAGTTTTGATATGAAAATAATAGACAAATACATTCTTAGCTCCTATTTAAAAATATTTTTTAGTTTTTTTTTCATTCTAATGTTCATTTTTATTATTCAAATTGTATGGGTATTTATAGATGATTTAGCTGGAAAAGAAATAGATTTTGAAATTATTTTTAAGTTTCTTTTGTATTATTCTCCTAAACTACTCCCCCTTGTTATTCCATTAACTGTACTTTTAGCCTCAATTATGACTTTTGGTAATTTCTCTGAAAATTATGAGATGGCAGCAATTAAATCATCTGGAATATCATTATTTAAGTCAATGAAGAGTATTGTAGTTTTTAATTTAATATTGTGCGTAGGAATGTTTTTTGTTGCAAATACTTTAATTCCATTTGCAGAATTTAAATCATATAATTTGAGAAAGAACATGGCAAAGCTCAAACCTGCATTAGCTATCACAGAGGGAATTTTCAATGACATTAATATGATGAATATTAAGGTTAAAAAAAAAACATGGTCCAAAAGATAATTTATTAGATGATGTAATAATTCATATGAATTCTAGTAATAACCAGAATTTAATTGTAATAAAAGCTGAGTCAGGTGAACTAGTTAGTAGTGAAAACGATAATATCCTACAACTAATTTTAAAAAATGGTAACAGATATGAAGAGATTGAAGTTACAAAGCCATCTGACAGGCAAGTTAAACCCCATACATACATCTCATTTGAAAATTATTTTATGAATATTGATCTTAATAGTTTTAATCAAGTTGATTTTGAAGATGAAAAATATAATAATACTTATAGGATGCAAAATATAAATCAATTAAAATATAGCATTGATTCTTTATCCCAAAAACTAGAATTTAATTATAAGAATTTTAGTAAAAATTTTTACACAAGAACTGGTATCACTAATTTTAAAACAACTGTTAGATCTGACAATAAAAAAGACACGAAAACACTTTACACTAATTATACAAATCATCTTGCAGACTATCCTATAGATATCCAAGTTTCTATAGTTAATTCTGCAATTAATAATTTAAATAGTCAAGTTCAGGTTTTAAAAAATCAGAAAAATAATTTTTTTATAAAAGAGAAAATAATTAACCTTCATAAATCAAATTTATATGATAAATATGCTTTTGCCTTTGCATCAATTATATTATTCTTTGTAGGAGCTCCACTTGGAGCTATAATAAGAAAAGGTGGATTTGGACTCCCGATGGTTATATCACTCATATTATTTCTTACTTATCATTTTTTAGGAACTTTTGCAAGAAATGCTGCAGAGGATGGAAGCATAATTGCTGAACTAGGAAGTTGGATCCCCAACATGGTAATGTTTCCTTTAGGGTTATATCTAATATGGCGTGCATCCTCTGATAAATCCATAATAAATCTTGACAACATAATAATTTCATTTAAAGTAATCTTTAAACGTTTAAGATTAAAGGAAAAACAATAAACCAACGTATCTTTGATTAAATTGACTTTATGAGTAAAAATATCTTAAAACTAGATTCAATTGCAGATGCAATAAGAGATATCAAACAAGGTAAAATTATTATTGTAGTTGATGACGAGAATAGAGAAAATGAGGGTGATTTTATATGTGCTGCCCAACTGGTATCACCTGAAATTATAAATTTCATGGCAAAACATGGTAGAGGTTTAATTTGTATGCCACTTACTGAGGATCGATCTAAAGAACTAAAATTAAACCCAATGGTTTCCGAAAATACAGATCCAATGGATACTGCATTCACAATCTCTGTCGATTTGAAGGGTAACGGAGTAAGCTCTGGAATTTCAGCATCTGACAGATCAAAAACTATTAAAGCCATTGTAGATAAAAAGACAATATCATCTGATCTAGCTAGACCTGGTCATATTTTCCCATTAATAGCTAAAGAAGGAGGAGTTTTGAGAAGAACTGGTCATACTGAAGCTGCAATCGATTTTGCTAGACTTGCTGGTTTCACTCCTGCAGGTGTTATATGCGAAATTATGAAAGAGGATGGGTCAATGGCTCGTCTTAAAGATCTTTTCGCAATAGCTAAAAAATTTGATTTAAAAGTAGTTTCTATTGAAGATCTAGTTGCATATAGAATGCAACATGATAGTCTCATTTCAAAAATTGAAAAATTTAATTTTCATACCAGATACGGTGAATTTGATTTACATGCATACAAACAAAATAATAATGATCAAATACATTTTGCATTAACCAAAGGAAATTGGGAGAAAACCGATAACGTATTGGTTAGAATAAATTCCTCAGTCACTAACAATGATTTATTAAGCTCTTTGACTAGTTTTAATGACATAAAGCTTGACTCTATTTTTGAAAAGATTAATGATTGTGGAAAGGGTGTAGTTGTTTTCATTAATCACAATCAAAATTTAAACAATTTATTAATTAGATTGAATGAATTAAAATCTGTACAGGATAAAGGAGAAATTAAAGCACCTCCACCATTTATGGACAGAAAAGATTTTGGTATAGGTGCTCAAATTCTACATAACCTTGACATACATAAAATCGAATTATTAACGAATAGTGAAAAGATAAAAAGAGTGGGAATGATTGGATATGGACTCGAAATTGTAAATTATGTTAAGTATTAAAAAAACCAGAGTTTAATTGACATAAAAACAACCACAATTATTAAGAAAATTCGTATAACATTTTCACCTTTTTTAACTGACCACCTGCTAGTAAACCAACCTCCATTCAAAGTTCCTATTCCTAAACAAATACCATATGACCAATCAACCATGTCATTAAAAACAAATGTTAAAAAAGCACCAATTGTGTAAACTAGGACAACCACAACCTTTGTTGCATTTACTCTCAATAGATTAAGCCTATTATAAAAATGCAAAAAAAGCATTATTATTAAACCAATTCCTGCATTTACAAATCCACCATAAAGACCAATAAAGAAAAATACAACACAAGAAAATATTAGGTTCTTACCTGTGATTCTAATATTTGAAGTAGATTTTACAATCCTTGGTTGAAAAATTATAATCAAAACAACAATAATCATTATAACAGAAAGAATTTTATTAAAAACTTCACCTTCAATTTTAATAGCTATGTGAGCTCCTATAACAGATCCAATTAATGCAAAAACTCCCAAATAAGCACTAAAAGGATATGTGCTTAAACCTTTACTTTTGAAACCCATATTTGCAGAAAAAGCTGTCATCATTATAGCAATTCTATTTGTACCATTTGCAACTGAGGATGGTAACCCTAAGAAAATAAGTAATGGAAGTGTAATTAAAGATCCCCCTCCAGCCATCGTGTTAATAACACCAACAATAAAACCAACGAGAATTAAAAGTGGGTATTCCCAAGAAATTATATTTAAAAAATCCACTACCCAAATTTACTTATAATAAACTATCATTAAGCTAAATATTTTACAAAATTGTTAGACAATAAAAAAGAATATATATTTGCATTCCATTGGAGGAATGGCAGAGTGGTCGAATGCGGCAGTCTTGAAAACTGTTGAGGGTCACACCTCCGGGGGTTCGAATCCCTCTTCCTCCGCAAAACCCCTTGTAAGTCATTGATTTGCAAGGGTTTTTAATTTTAGTTAATTGAGTTGTTAACTGTTCTACTTTTAACTATTAATAAAAATTAAAGTAATTATTGTAAGTTTAATAATATTAATTAAATTTTATTTAAAATGTTTAAACCTAACACGTATTACCTTATTATCTTTCTTATCACTTCATTTACCGTTTGTTGTGATAATAGCTCTAATGATGAAAAAGAATTAATTAAAAAAGCTATGGATATACACAATCGAGTTCTTACACTTGATACACATGCCGATACTCCAATAAGAATGATTCAACCTGGTTTTGACTTATCTGAACGTCACGACCCAAATGAAACAGGCTCTAAGTTAGATTATCCAAGAATGATTGAGGGAGGATTAGATGCTGTCTTTTTTGCAGCTTTTGTAGCTCAAGATATAAGAGATAATGATGGGAACAGTAGAGCAAAAAATCTTTGTATTCAAATGATAGATTCAATTATTAGTTCTACAAAAAGAAATTCTGATGTTGTTGGTTTAGCTTTAAACCCTGATGATGCATATTCTTTAGAAAAAGAAGGTAAACGAGCAATATATATTGGGATTGAAAATGGTTACCCTCTTGGAAATGATATTTCTAACGTTGAATTATATTATAATAAAGGTGTTCGTTACATCACTTTGGTTCATTCATCCAATAACGATTTAGCAGACTCAGCAACTGATCCCAATGGTCCTGAACATAATGGATTAAGTGATTTTGGTTTTGAAGTTGTAAAAGAAATGAATCGTTTAGGAATTATGGTGGATGTCTCTCACGGAAATGATAGTTTATTTTTCGATGCGATTTCCCATTCAAAAGCACCTATTATCGCCAGTCATTCAAATGCAAGAGCAGTAACAAATCACAATAGAAATATGTCCGACGAAATGCTAAAATTAATAGCTAAAAATGGTGGTGTAGTTCAACTTACAATGTTATCTGATTATTTACGTGATGCTAAACTAAACAAAGAGAGAGACTCAGCGATTGCTGTACTTCAATCTAAGATGAAATCAATCACTCAAATGACTAAAGAAGAACAAAATGAAGTAAGAAATGCTTTTCAAGAAATAAGCCTTAAATATCCTTCTAGTTTAGCAACTTTAAAAGACGTAGGGGATCATATTGATCATATTGTCAAAGTAGCTGGAATTAACCACGTTGGTATTGGATGTGATTTTGATGGTGGAGGTGGAATTGATGGTGTATTTGACGCCAGTGAGGTAATGAATATTACAGTCGAACTTGTGAAAAGAGGCTACAGTGAAGAAGATATTAAAAAGATTTGGGGTGGTAATCTCATTAGAGTTTTTAAAGAAGTTCAGTCCGTTTCCAAAGATCTTCAGAAAATTGAAATTTAAAATTTGTATGATTAATTCTAAATTATTTACATTAATTATTTTTTTTTTCGATGTCTTCTTTCTTAAAAGCTCATCCACTAAAACTATCATTATGTGAAATTGAGTATTCATCAAAAAAAAAACAAGTATTAATTAATCTCAAACTATTTTTGACCGATGTGAATGAAGCAATTACCTTTAATCCATACAGCGAAGAACTTGCTTTCTGTCAACCTAATGAGTCTAAACATGCAAATGAACTTTTACTTAATTACTTAAATAATTTTTTCTATGTTAAAGTTAATAATAAGCTGATCGATCTTAAAATTAAAAATAAAAATCTAAAAGGAGATGGTGATAATACTGCTCTTTGGGTATATTTTGAACACATACAAAATTCTCCTTTGAAATCAATTGAAATCAAAAATGCTGTTTTTACAGACTTGTTTTATGATCAAAACAATATAGTTTATATTCACATAGATAAAAAATCAAAGAGTTTGATGCTCGACAAAAAAAAATCTACACATGAATTAAATTTTTAATTTGGATTCTTTTATCTTTTATATAAGATTGGGTTTTGATCATATTTCTGATTTTGCTGGATATGACCATATGCTTTTCCTTGTCGCTTTATGTGCCATATATAAAGCTCACCAATGGAAAAATATTCTTATTTTGGTTACAGCTTTCACTGTTGGTCATAGTGTTACACTTCTTTTGTCATCTCTAGATATTTTTACAATTTCATCAAGTGTAATAGAATTTCTTATTCCAGTAACAATTTTTTTAACGGCAATTAATAATGTTATTGGATCAAATCCTGTTCATAATAAAGCTAGAATGAATAAAAACTACGTTATGGCCTTATTCTTTGGTTTTGTTCATGGTATGGGATTTTCAAACTACTTTAAAGCGCTATTGATGGACTCTTCTTCAATTTTAATGCCCTTGTTTGGCTTCAATATTGGAATTGAAATCGGACAAATTCTTGTTGTTTTTCTAATAGTTAGTCTAGGGTATTTTTTCTTAAATAAATGTAATGTAAAACACCGTGATTGGAATGTTTTTATCTCTGGTGTTGCTGCTGGTATTTCACTTATTTTTATTATGGAAAATAAAATATGGTGAAATATGTTTTTGATTTAATAAAAAAATGAAGAGATAATTAATAGTATATAAATTTTTCTGATGCTTAAAAAAGTTAATTAATTCTTTTAAATTAAAAGGGATTCTATTAATAAAAACTGTAAGAAGTATAGCTTGTGACCGTCAAAGGAAAATTTTTAATGGTTTAATTAAATACATATCTAGTTAAATTACATGTAACTTTACTAGACTCACTAACATCATACATACAACCTTTTATTTCACTAGATAACCAATTTATTGGAAAACCAATATCCTCAAACTTGGGATAATTACCTTTTCCAAATCTTTTTGAATAATTATAATAGCTACTGTCGATAGTGAAGGTCATTTCACCACTATTTTCTAATTTATAAAATTTCATTGTGTAAGATTCATAATACGCATCTGTTTCACATAAAAAATCATGAAGTTGCATAATTAAATCAATTCCCTCATTTATTTCTTTTGCTTCACTGTAAACAAAAAAATTACCTGGCACTTTAAAGCAGGCAAAAAAAAGGGTCAGCATTAGACATAAAAAAACTTTTCTCATACAGTATCAAATTAATAAATTATTGTCAAATTTATAAAGTATTCTTAAAATTTTATAAATTATAAATGAAAAAAAAATTAACAGAACGATTTGTAATTTTGAATATTGACAATATTAAAAAATAATCTAATGAGCAAGCTACTTACAACATTACTTATATTTCCCTTAATCTTATTAGGACAAATTAATTTTGATAATAAGCCAGAAGATTTTCAGTTATATCCAAGGGATCAAAATAATAATTCAACTGTTACTTTTTCTGGGACTATTCTTAAAGAAATCAACTTTAATGAACTAATATTAAAAGTATTTAAAAATGAAGTATTGATCAGTGTCGAGAAATTTAGAATAATAGATAAAAAATTTAAAATAGATTATACAATAAAAGCAGGATTGTTTCAATACAAGTTTGAAATACACAATGAAAAAGAAAAAGAATCCTTATTATACGTGGCTAAGAATATTGTAAGTGGAGATGCTTACATAATAACAGGTCAATCTAATTCACATGCAAGTAGTAAAAAATCTACTTATTCAAGCCCATTTGCAAGGAGTTTTGGGGTAAAGACTGGATACGAAAGTTATACCAGTGAAGATAAAAAAGTTAGATGGGGTTTAGCTACAGGAAACTGTAAAACTTGTGAGGGAGATCAATGGGAAAGCGGATATGATGGAGGATGGTTTGTGAAAATTCCACATGGAGTTGGTGTTTGGGGAATGGAATTAGCCAAATTACTTATTGAAAAACACCAAATTCCAGTATGCATAATAAACGGTGGAAGCGGTTCTTCAACAATTGAAGAAAACATGCTATATCCTGAAAAAATTTCATTAGAAACAAGCTTTGGAAGACTAGCTTACAGGGCTGATCAAGCCAAAATAAAAAATAATATAAAAGCTATTTTTTATCACCAAGGAGAATCAGACACAAATTTGAAAAGCTCATTGTCATATAAAGACAATTTTCATGTTTTAAATACAGATTGGCAAAGAGTTTATACAGGTTTACAAAAAATATATCTATTTCAAATTCATCCAGGATGTGGAGGTGATTCCCAGTCTGAACTTCGTGAAATTCAAAATCAGATTTCAAAAAAATACAATATTGTTGAAATTATGTCCACAACTGGCGTAAAAGGTCATGATGGTTGCCATTTTTCTTATGAAGGCTATAAAGAATTTGCTGAGCGAATTTTACCCCTTGTTTCTAGGGATATATTTGCTGAATCAATATTATCCATTATTACACCTCCACAATTATTGACTGCAAATTATAGTGATAGAAAAGAAATCACACTTACATTTGACCAACCAATTAAAATGGATAATTATTTTGAAGTTGATGAAAAAAAATATTTTATGAAAAATCAGTTCTTTTTTAGTACAAATTCTATGAAACCATCAATTTCTGGTGTTATTATGAGGATGCAAGTAAAAAAAAATAAATTGATTTTATTTTTAAATGGTGATGAAAAATATTCAAAACTGACTTGGCTTCCGAATAAAGAATATTTAAAAACTAAAGATATTTATAATGGTCCGTGGATAAGAGGAAAAACTAACAACTTGGGGGCTTTAAGCTTTGATAGTAGGGCTATTTCAGAAAATTAAATTGAAATATTGAGAAAAATATTTAATTATCTAATTCAAATATCATACAATGCTGCCAAGGCAAATTTTTTAGATTTTTTTTAAGTTTAAAACCAGCAGCGTTCATTTCTTTAACTGCTTGCCTCTCGGTCATTTTATGAATTCTTTTAATTGGTACTTTAGGATCTTCTCCCCTATATTCTATCAAAAATAATTGACCTTTAGGTTTTAGAGCATCTTTAATAGATTTGATCATTTCATATGGGTAATTAAACTCATGATATACGTCAACCATTAATATTTTATTTACTGAGTTTCTTGGTAAATTAATTCTTGTTTCAGTTCCTAAAATTGCTTTAACATTTTTAAAATTTCCTGACGCTTTTGTGTTTTCAATAGACATTAACATTTCAGGCTGAATATCTATTGCGTATATCATTCCTTTAGCGGCTAAGGGAGCCATTCTAAAGGTATGATATCCTGAGCCAGCACCAATGTCTGCAATTGTATCATTGGGCTTAATTTTCATATTATTAATAAGATTGGTAACATTTTCTTCTTTTTCACGAGTGGATCTTTCTAACCAACCAATACCTTGAAAACCCATAACATAAGCAATCTCACGACCCATATACCATTTTCCAATCCCATTGTAATCTCCTCTTTTAAAGGTGTAGTAGTCTTCTTGAATGATTTCCTGAGAGAAAGATTTGTACGAAATAAATAAAAATGAAAATAACAAAGTAAAAGTGTATAATCTTTTCATGATTTTAATCAATTGGTAATATTAATATACTTCAAACTCATAATATCCTGGCTCTAAAACATATGGATTGAATAAATTTACTAGATAATTTTCATATTTAACCTCCTTAACAGAATTATCAAAAAATAAATCTGCTTGAGTATTTGGAGGAACATAAACTTTATATATAACCATATCTCCTACTCTTTCCCATGAAGATGAAACTTTTCCATAAGGACTCATAAAAGTAGCTTTGAAGTCACTTAAACCGTTTACAAAATGAGGTTTAAGCACTATATTTTTAAATCCTGGATTATTTATATCAACATTAATACCCCCTAATGTCTTATAAAACCAGGCACTAATTTCTCCAAACATAATATGGTTTAATGAAAGATCACTTTCAGCACTTAAATTCCAATTTTCGTATAGTGTTGTAGCTCCATTTTCAATCCAGTATCCCCATGACGGAAATTCATTTGATGAAGCTAATTTAAACGCTAGATCTGCATATCCATTTTGACTTAAGGCGTTTAGGATAGTTTTTGAACCCAAAAGACCAACATCTAATTTTGAATTATTATCAACAACAGATTTAGCAAGATTATCAGCAACTAATTGTTTATTTTCTGCGCTAACAATCCCCCTAAACAAAGCCATACTCATTTCTGTTTGAGTTCCAGAAGCATAAGTATTGGTTTCCTTGTCAAAAAATTTGTTATTTATTGATGACTTAATGTCTTTGGCTAACTTTTTTAGTTCAGATGCATCTTCATTATGACCTAATATATTAGCAATCTTTGATACTATTAATACATCGGTAAAGTAAAAGATTGAGGAAGTGAATTCTAAGTTTGATTTTGATTTAACGGGTACCCAATCACCTAAACCCCAATTGGTTAAATTATCTTTACTTACACTTTTTATCTTATAAACATATCTTCTCATATTTTCATAATTCTCTTCAAGAATTCTCGTATCACCATAGAATTTGTAAATATTCCAAGGAACTAATATCATTGAACTGGTCCAGTCAGGTCCATTTCCCCAAGTGTAACCCCAACCTGCAGTAGGTATTATCGACGGTAATGTTCCATCAATTTGTTGTTCATCTCTATGATCATCCATCCATTTTTCATAAACTAAAATCCCATCAAAATTGTATAAAGCTGTCTCAATTACAGTATGAGCATCTCCTGTCCAACCATTCTTTTCACGCTGAGGACAATCTGTTGGATAACCAAATAGATTTGATAAATATGATTTATTAGTTGCATCCCATATTTGATTAATTAAACCATTTGAAGTTTGTATTGTACCTAAAGGCTCCACATCGGTGTGTGTGAAATACGCTGTTAAATTATTGATATTTAGATCCACATTGTTGTTAATTTTCACCTCTGCATATCTAAATCCTTTATAATTAAATATTGGTGAGAAAATCTCTAGACCATTACCGTTTAGTGTATAAATATCTGTTTGAAAAGGATCTTTGTCATCTTTTGGGCGATAATGAACCTCAATTCCACTATTATCCAAACGTCCATCTTTTAATTGTTCACCATGTTTTACCCTAACAATTGTCCCTTTAGGTCCATCAATCTTAAGCTCAGTTACTCCCGACATATTTTGACCAAAATCGTATAAGTAGGTATTATCTGATAATTTTACAAATGAAACTGCAGGGTAAGCCTTAACTTTTCTTACAGGCGGTAATTGTTGTGAAGAGATTTTATAAGTTGGATTAGGCACTTCTATTACCTGTTTCCAAGATTTATTTTCCTTATTATTATCAACATGCTCTGCTGTATAAATACTATTAAACTGAATTCTTCCAAATGAGGTTTTCCATGATTTATCAGAGATAATTTTTTCTTTTCTTCCGTCTTTGTAATTAATAACCATTTCAAATATAAAACGTGGGCGAGATCTCCAATGAGCTTTATGAAAATCCCAAACTGCAATAGATTGGTGGTTAATCCAACCATTTCCAAGAACTATATCAATTATATTATTTTTCTTAATTAATTCTGTTACATTATATGTATTATATAAAATTCTTTTATCAAACCGCGTATAAATAGGATTCATAAATTCATCTCCTACATTATTTCCGTTAAGTTTAAAATTGTGCAAACCAGCTGAGGCTATATATACGGTTGCTTCTTTAATAGTAGAATGAGTTTTAAATTCTTTTTTAAAATATGGAGCTCTTTTTTCATTTATATCTTCTTTGTCAGTGATCCATTTTGCACTCCAAGTTTCTTTAATTCCAGTCTGAAAGGAAGAGTGTATTGAATAAGAGCTTTCATTACCATTATTATCCCAAATTTTTACAACCCAAAAATATCGAGTGTTTGGTAATAATTCATTTCCATCAAAGACTGTAAAATTTTTATCTGATTTAATTTTACCACTATCCCATACTAAGGATTTGTTTTCTTTTAAATTAATTATTTTATCAGCTACCAAAACTTGATAAAACAATTGTCTTTTTACGTTAGAATTTTGGGGAAGTTTCCATGAAAAACGAGGTGAATCTGTATCTATCCCTAAAGGGTTAATTGAGTATTCAGTCTTTAAATCAACAGGGATATTCTTGTTTGAATCACACGAAAAAATTAATAATAAAATTAAAAATAAGACTATTCTATTTTTCATTAATTAAATAATTTTTCTTAAATATTTTTTGTCTATATAAAAAGTACCAAAAGGTACTACTGAAGCAACTAATATTATTAAAAAGTTAATCAAACTCCATTTCATTTTTTTTTGAAAAATAAATGCAAATACTATGTACAAAATGAATAAAACACCGTGTGGCATTCCAAGTAATTTAACAAATGATTCATCACCCACAAGATATTTTAGTGGGACTGCAATAGAAAGAAGTAATAAGTAAGAACTTCCTTCCAACAAAGTAATTAACCTGAACAACTTTATCATTGTATTTAATTTTTAGAAGA
>MDTC01133616.1_pt1 | contig 40828 bp, 32 predicted proteins | sample 811181 | NCBI WGS metagenome assembly MDTC01 (sample SAMN05326644, study PRJNA326480) | marine metagenome | isolation source: seawater | place: Pacific Ocean: North | collected 2011
GCCCCCGCCACATAGAAGCAGTGCAGCCCCTCCACCTCGACGTCGTAGACCGGAACGCCGGCCGCCTCGACCTCCCCGCGCCTCCAGCCCTTCCCCACCACCACGGCCTCGCCACCCCCGACCGTCCGCAGCACTGCCCCGACCGCCAGCTCCTCCAGCGCCACGTACCGCCCCTCGGCCGGCACCCAGAACGGGTGGTTCGGCGTGCCGACCAGCGTGTCCACCGTCCCGTCCGGGTAGGCCACGTCCACCGCGATGACAGCGTCCACCGTGCGCACGAAGGTGTTGGTCACCGTCGCGAGCACATCCCCGCCGGGAGGCCGGCCCCGCGTAGTGCGCGCGGCCCCCTCGCTCAGCGCGCCATTCCCGTCGCCAAACCTACCTCCCTGCCCCCCATCCACACTTCCGGCGGCCCCCTCGAACGCCAGTACCCGCTCTCCGACCTCCAGCGACTCGATCGCCCTCCACCCCCGCTCCGTCAGCACCCGCGTTCCTGCGACGAAGCACTTGCCGCCCTTCCGCGCGAAGATCAGCCCCTCCGCATCAAAGCTGCCCTCCGCCTTTCCGGCCAGCACGTCGTCCCAGTACCGCTTCCACTCCGCCAGCTCGTCCACCCGCTCCAGCACCGCCTCGGCGTCCTCCAAGGTGTGCGCCTGCCTGCGGTACAGCGCCAACAGCTCCGCGTGCTTCTTCTGCTCTGCCAGCGCCACTCGGAGCTGCTCCGGCGACAGCCTCGAGCCTCGGAGCCGCTGGACCAGACCCTCGAGCCACACCTGGACCTCGTGCGTCCAGGACTGCATGCGCACAGCCATCTGCTGGTGGCCCAGCACGTTGAACGACGCGTCCGCCTCGCTGCTCGCCTCGGGACCGACGACCACCCGGGACGGCTTGCCGTCCGTGCCCAGCTGGATGGCCACATCACCCGGTCCCATGCCGGTGGGCAAGGAATCGTCGGGGCTCAGGCGCCGCACCGGTACGTCGCCTGGACTCAGCGCCCGTGCTCCCTTCAGCCGGCTTCGGATCCCATCCCACAGCCCCTCCACCAGCTCGTCGGCGCTGTCCGCCTCCTCCGCGATCCGCGCCCAGTACGCCTGCTTGAATCCTGGAATGTGTCGCGTGATCCCCTCTGCCTTGCGCTGCGCCCAGATCGCTACCGCCCCCAGCACCGCCGCAATCGGATCCCACAACGGCCGAACCCTCGCCTCGAGCACCGGCCCGAACTCCGCCACCTTGTCCGACAGCTTGCGGATGGCATCTGCACCCAGCCCCCGGGCCCAGCCATACAGGGGCACCAGCTGCCCGAAGATGTCGAGCGCTGCCTGCTTCGCGACCCTCCACGAGTCGGACAGGCTCTGCACGAACTGGACGATCCACGCCCGATGTGTGTTGACCTCGTCCAGTCTCTTCAGTAGCTCGCTCACCAGCGGGCGCAGCAGCGACAGCATGTCCGAGGCGGGTCCCGCAGCATGGCGCGCGACGTTCGCGACCCCCTTCACCGCCGACCCGACCGTGGGGACGACCCCGATCATCGTCGTGCCCAGCCCGAACCAGTGGTCGAAGCTGTCCACCTCGCCCAGCACGACCAGCGCGTAGAACTTCGCGATGAAGTCCCGGACGTCGGCGGCCTGGTCGAGCCCCGGGATCAGTGTCACGAGCGTTCCCAGGACCTCGCCGGAGATGGAGCGCTGGTCCTGGGCCTGAAACTCCCCGAGAAGGGCCTGCTGGAAGGCCTCTCCGGTGAACACCGCGGTGAGCTCTTCGTAGACGGTGTCGGTGACCCGGCCCTCATAGGCGGAGAGGGCGGTGTAGCCGAGCTCGCCGGTGGCGGTGACCATGTGGCCCAGCAGCAAGGCCGGCTCGAGCTGCTCTTCCGCCTCGAGCTCGGCGTACACCTCGCCCAGCTCCCTGTCAGCCAGGCCGATGTCGCTGCGGAGCTGTCGGGCGAGGGCCCGTGCGTAGAGGATGGCGAACCGACTGTCGCCATCGGTGCGCCCGTACCCCGACACCGCATCCTCGATGGCCTGTCGGGCCTTGGCCTTGCGCGCGGCGGACGCCTCCTCCTGGCCTCGCTCCCGCGCCCGCTCGTTCTCTTCGTCCGTGCGCTCCTCGTCCTTCGGCCTGCCCAGCTTCACATACGGGTGCTCCGCGATGCTCCGGTACAGCGTATGAAGCGTCTGCACGCCGTCTCTGGCGAGGGCCTGGGCGCTTCGCGCTGTCTCCACCGTCGTCAGCCGCAGACCTGGCAGCTCCAGCTCGCCCAGATCTTCCAGCGGATGCGGCCGCAGCGTCGCAGTCAGCCACGGACCGTCCGCGTGACCGGCGAAGCGGCCCACCGTGTCCGCAAAGCGCGCCACCGCCCACGGCGAAAAGTCCCCCTTCGAGAACTGGTGTCGAAGCACACGCTCGATCCGGTTCCGCTCCCAGACCAGCGTCTGCAGCCGCCGAGAGATGGGCTCCACCACGTAGGGGATCAGGGTATGTAGCGCCCCAAACAGGTCGTTCACCTCGTACATCAGCTGCAAGAGGACCCTGGCCAGCCGCGGGTTCCGCTCCCCCAGGACCTCGCCGGGATCGAGTGCAGAGACCGTCACCCCACCCGCCTCCCGGCGAGCGACCCGCAACCTCCCGTCGAACAACACCGGGGCCGGCGCACGCTGGCGGATCGCGAGCGGGCCCGAGCGAGGCCACGCACTCGACACCTGCTCCGCCTCCGCCTCCGCCGACCGCACCGAGCCACCCCCGCGCCCCAGGTCGAACTGCAGGATGTGCGCGAGCTCGTGGGCCACCAGGCTGGCGGTCGGGCTGCGGTCGCGGAACCCGATCGCCCCCGGGCGCGCGAACGCCCGTAGCCCCAGGGTGCCGATCTCCGGCGTGTGGAGGGCCACGACGCCGCTGAAGTCCGCCCGGAACCTCTCTTCCATGGCACTCCGCTGCGGCAGGGGCAAGGAGCGTGCGCCGACGTGACGAAAGGCATCGAACCCCGGCATGGGGGCGGGGCGGGACCGCTCGGTCGAGCGAGCCTTCCATGCGGTCGGACCGACGGACGCGGCCGGCGTCGCCGACGACACCGTGCGCTCCACCGGGGCTGCCTCGGCGACCTTCTCCCCCACATCCCCTCCGTCAGGCCAGCTGGGTCACCACGAGCCGCGGCGTGTCGAGGACCGTCTGCACGACGTGGCCGCCGGCGGTCATGGTCTGCACGAACCGCGGCCGCACGACCTCACCTGGCGCGGCCACATCGACGATCGCCTGCACCTGCACGAAGCCCGGCATGCCGATGTCGACGCCGCAGACGGCAACAGCACCGGGCAGGAAGCCGAACGGGCCCGCCATGGAGGTAGCGAACTCCAGCCAGAGCGAGACGTTGGCCGGCGCGCCGCCGGGGGTCTGCACCTCGACGCTGACGGCGACCTCCACTTTGTAGCGTCCGGCCTGGTTGAACACGGCCTCGCTCGGCGTCGTCACGATGTTGACGTCCGCGGCGACCGGAGTGTCGAACAGCAGCACGCTTCCAGCACCCGGGGTCCTGGCACCAGCCGGCAGCACGTAGGGCGGACCCATGTGGACGGCGGAGGCGGACCCGAGCGTAGCCGGAGGCGGGGCCGGGGTCGTGAGCGACACGAAGGTAGGGCGGCAGTCTTCGTCCAGGGTCCAGGTCCCTCCGGACGAGAGTGTGGCCTGTGCGAGGGCCACGAAGTGACGGTCGGGCCCGTCGGGCGCCAAGGCCTCTCCCTGCCGCTCGATGGAGCCATCCGTGCTGCGTACGGCAACGGTCCACGCGTCACCGGCCAGCAGGTTGGTCCCGGAGAAGGCGACGGTGATGCCATCATCGAGGGAGGTCGCGGTGGCCGAGCTGGCCACCGGAGCCACCTCCCACTTGCGCAGGCGGATGTGCTCGGCATCGAACTCGGTGGCGTCAGGTCCCGTTGCCGCGACAAAGGCAGCGCCCAGCTCGACCACCACGGTGGGACCGTCCACCCGAGCGACCTCGCCGAAGACCCCCGAGGCCGTCCGGTCCAGGCGCGTGTCGGTGAGCTCCACCGTGTCCCCGGCCTGAAGCACGCCGAGCTGGTCAGAGACCACGAAGGAGACCTGCGCAGCGGCGGCGTACGCGCCATCGACGACTGTGGCCCGGGCTTCGGTCGCGCCGTTGTCCCGGCTCCACTTGATGGTGGCCGCCTCGACAGCGCCACTCTCGTGGACCTCCACGCGGATCAGGTGGTTGCCCGGCCCCCGGTAGCCCGCCGCCGCGTCGCCCAGACATGGCGACGAGCCGGCCGTGACCGTCTGCAGGTCGAACGTCGCCTGTGCATCTCGGGAGTCGGCGTGGGCGCTGCGCACGGCGTCGAGGGTGGTGGCACAGTCGGTGTCGAGCTCCCGAAACCGAACCCGCCAGCGCACTCGTCGGCGCCGTGCCGTGTCCAGCCCCTCCAACGCCACGTCCCGCATCGCCGCATCATCGAGCGGAGACGCCGCGTCCTCCCAGACCTCCAGGTACACGACGTAGGCCGTGTCCGAGGTGCCGGGCGCCGGCGCGCCCTCGATGTTGGCCAGCTGTCCGTTCTCGACCAGGATGCCGTCTACGTACAGGCGGCCAGCGTCGATCTGCAGCGTGCCGCCACCCGAGACGCTCACCTGGAACGCGGTGGGACTGGCGTCGGGCACGCCGCCCAGGCCGATCAGATCGGTCAGCGCCAGGCGATGGCGACGCAGGCCCAGGGCTGCGTGCTCGTTCCAGTCCGCATCCAGAAGCACCCTGCCCTGCTGGAGCAGGACGCCAGCGTATGCCGCCGATGCGTCGTGGGAATTGCGCGAGTAGTCGCCCTTCATGGCGTTTCTCCTAGATTTCTTCGAAGAGACCGGCGTGCGTGCCGAGGCGGACGTGCTCGTCGAGCACCCCCCGCAGGTTCTTGAGGCGCAGGGCGATCCGGGCCGTGTTGAACGCACCCATCTCTCCCCCGTCCGAGGCGCCCTCCCGGATCGCCGCCGGGCAGCGAGGGGAGAGCCGTCCCGCGTGGGGCTGGAGCTGTGTGCCCATCAGGACGGAGCGCGCGGCAAGGCGGGGTCGGCCCGTCGTGGCTTCCACGCTGCGGTGCGCGCGGACCCGGTCGGGCAGCCTGGGCAGGTAGGAGTGGGCGAGGCAGCTGCCCTGGGGGTCGTCCACGGACAGCTGCCCGTCGACGATGCAGTCCCCAGCGGTGAAGCGCTCGGCCGTCACGTCGCCCAGGATGGTCGTTCGCTCGGCCTGGACCCAGGTGCCAGCCGCAGAGACGCCGCCCAGAACGACGCTGTCCCGGAGGCGCAGCGCCCGCTTGGGCTCGGCGAGAGCGAGCCCGAGCACGGTCGACCGCTCCACGGTCACATCCAGGTCCGGCGTGGACCCGGCAAGCGCGGACACCGGCGGGGTACCGAGGCTCGAGTACTGGCACAGGTCCATCATCACGAGGTGCCCCAGGACCCCCCCCACGACCACGCTCCCCACCAGGGCGAAGCCGGACAGCACGACCTTGCCCGCCTGCTGGGAAGAGGTGCCGGTGCCGGAGAATGTGGTCCCCGACTGCACCTTCAGCGTGGGGCGGAGTCCCCGGGCGTCGATGACTCCCACCTGCCGCGTCGGCCAGCGCGCCGAGGCCAGGACGACGGTCGTCCCAGCGGGAACGACGAGGCCCGCCGGCAGCTCGTAGGCTCCGTTGTCGAGCACGGTGATCAGCACGTTCGCGCCGGCGGTGACCGCTTCACTCCACGCAGCGCCGATGTCCGAGAACACCGTCTTGCCGTCCGCTCCGCTCTCCGCGACCCCGACATGCCGGTCGATGCCACGAGGCAGCTGGTCCAGGATCGATCGGGTCCGCGCATACCCACCACCGCCGATGGGCCCGCCGCTGGCAAAGGTGGCGGTCACGTGCACCGCGGACGCTGCAGAGGCGGTGCGGATCCGCCCGCGCTCCGGGTCGACGGCCGCCTGGTAGCCAGTCAGGCTATTTCCCCAGGTTCCAGCTACATCATCGAGCGCGCACACCAGGATCTGATCCCAGCCGAGTTCGGCGCCGTCCACCTCGATGCGCAGGGCCGGCTGGGCTCCCAGCAGGTGCTCGGCTTCGAGGCCCGAGTCGACGGCGTCGCGGAGCATGCGTCGGGTGAGGGGCACCGGAGCGTGGATGGCGCGAGCCCGGGTCGACAGCGCATCTTCGGACGCGGGACGGTTGTACAGAGGGGTGTCCACCTGGAACGGATGGACAAAGAACCGCGTCGCCGACGACCCTGGCGTCGCGGGAGTGGCCCGCAGGCGGTCCAGCTCGAACACCTGGGTCATGAAGGGATGAACCGAAACGTTGTGACGGTTGTAGCGCCCCTCTCCTCGGCCCACGGAGCGGACGTCCACCGTATGAGCCACCTCCTCGAATGGTCCGCCTACCCACTCGAGGCGGGATGCATCGGTCAGCGGAGCCGTGCCCACCCGACGCCGCACACCGGGGTGCATGGACTGGGTGGCCACGAGCACGTCCAGGGCCTCCACCACCTTGGCCGGGGCCACGAGCACGTCGCGAGCCACCTGCTCGAGCGCCGTGGGGGTGCCGTTGCGACGCCGGACGGCGACGCCATGAGCCACGTACGCGCGGGCAGCAGGGCCAGAGGGCGTGCCCGCGAGAGGAAGCAAGCCCAGCAGCTCCCCCAGGTAGGCTGCGCGGTCGCCGGACACGGTCTCGGCAAAGGCATCGTCGTAGAGCTGATCGATGTCGGCGTGCACCCGATCGAGCTCGGCCTCCAGCACCAGGCACAGCGCACGGAGCGGCTGTCCCTGGTCCGCATCGTGGCGCCGGTAGACCGCGGGGAGCAGGTTGTAGAGCCTCTCGGTCATGGTGTGGCCTCCAGAACCAGCGAACCGAACGCCAGGGCAGACGCGCTCAGCCAGCGTGCGCGCTCCCGGGGAGACAGGGCAGCCGGCGACCCGGACAGGGCCGCGCGGGCCGCGTGCGCCTCTCCGACCAGCGTGGAGCCCGCCGCCACGGCCTCGCTCGCGGCGCCCAGGACCTCGAAGGTCGACACCCCAGCTACGCCGCTGCCAACGGCCTCGATCTCCGAGAGGCTGACCGCCGCAGCCAGACGCGTCCGGGCGCCGGCAAAGCGCTCGACCAGCGCCGCCTCCACCGCCGACTGCACGGTGAGTGCCTCGTGGTCGGGGTGGACCCGGAGGCGGGCGAGCACATCGAAGGTGGTGACGGCGTCCGGCGTCAGAGCCACGACCGGGATGTCGTGGTCCGAAGCGGCGTCCAGGGCATCGGTCAGACGGTCGAGCAGTCCGTCTCCCGCGGGCGCCCAGGTCGCGTCGAGCACGGTGAGCGCGAGCGCCCGCGTGCGCATCCCAGCGGCCTCCAACACCACGTCGGTCAGGTGCGCCGAGCCCACGCCGGGGAAGGTCCGCGCAAAGGCGGCATGGTCCGCCGCACTCACGACCCGGCCGAGGCTGCGCAGGTCGTCCGGCACCTCGGCCTCCAGCCCCGCCACGTCGGTGCCCGTGCCGTCGTCCCCGCCGGACATGGCGGTGGCGACCTGCACACCCACGACCGAGCGGGGTGCCCCCTTCAGGCCGCCGATGCAGAGCGCGGGGACGTTGCCCTGCGCGCCTCCGCCGACCGACCAGGTGCCGGTGACGTTCGCCTGGCCCGCCGGGGGAACGGCGCCATGCACCCCATCACCGAACGCGATGGCGGCCTCTCCAGCGTCGTCGGTGACCAGGGCGTAGACCCGGTCTCGGGGTCCGGCGAAGAGCAGCCGATCGACCTGCCTCCACAGCACTCCGTCGACCCGCAGCCGCAGGCTCGACTCCCGGCCGGTGACGTTGCTGCCCGGCAGCTCTGCCGGGAGACCGGACGGTAGCGCGATGCGCTGGTTCGCAGAGCCGTCCGAGCTGCCGAGTGCCCCCGCCTGGGACGTGGCCTGCACCACCTCCACGACGTTGCCGTACAAGCGCGCGTCCGCGCGGACGTAGCTGTGGGTGAGCGCGTCGGCGAGCGTCAGGGTGAAGTGGTCACCCGGGGGGCCCAAGACGGTGACCCTGGTGCTGGCCTCCACCTGCACGCGCTCGGCGTGGATGCCGTCGGACAGGATCCAGACCGAGCCAGCGGCCAGGTCCTCGTGGACGTCGATCGTGGCCTGGACCGGGGAGGTGTCGACCTGCGGAGCGATGGTGAGGGGGGAGGGGTCGGTCCAGATGGTGACGTCTCGACGACTGGGAGTGAACGTCAACGCGCTCTGGAGCTTGATCGCCGTGGCGTATCCGGTGGTGTAGAGGTCGTTCTCGACACGCAGCTGCATTCCCATGCCTTCGACAACGTGGCTGGTGCCAGGAATCCCCAACAAGACAACTCGGAAAGAGCCAATGGGCAGGACGCCATCCAAGACGACTTCACTTCCCTTGATTTCAAGCTGCGTGTCGCTGTAGATGGCCTCATTCACCGGGTCCTTCACCGGCGCATTCCACCCAAACCAGCGCCCCCGCACCCGGAACACCGACAGCAGCGCGTCGCTGATCACGCCCGTAGGTTCCAGGTCCTCCGAGAATCCGATCCGCGTCGTCCCCGCCTGTTCGTCCGGCTCCACCGACGCCACGTACGGAGCCTCCTTCACCTCGGTGACGCCGTCCTCCGTCCACTCCGCCAGCAGCCGATCGCCGACCGAGATGCCGAGGCGGGCTCCCTGCGCGACCACCTGGGACACCTTCTCCCCTTCGCTCACCGCCTCTGCGAGGATGTCCTGGAACGTCCGAGCGATCAGCTGCCGCACCGACACCGGGTCCTGGACCTCGACCGGCGTGTCCTGGCGCACCTCATAGGTCTGGGACGCTCCCCCGGGAGTCCGCTCGGGATCGCTCTGCACGGTGCTGCCGGCCGGCACGACCGCGCTCCGCTGCAGCTTGCGCACGTCCACCGAGATCCAGCCTCTGGCAGCGAGCGGCGCGCGCCGGCGGAACCCCACGTGGTGCGCCAGGGCCAGCGCGGTCTCGGGCTGGGTGCAGGTGCCCAGGTACAGCTCGTTGGACAGGATCTCCTGGTAGACCGCCAGCACCTCGGCGGCAGAGGCCACCGCGTCCAGCAGGGCCACGCTGGGGTCCGACGGGTTTCCGGTGGCGAGCGCCGACAGGGGCCTGGAACCGGCGGCCAGCCCGTCGGGGATCGTGGTCGTGGACACCGCGCCGCGCATGCGCTCCAGCGTCTGCGCCCAGCTCGACAGCCGCCGGGGCAGCTGGGCCTGTCCGGGGAGGACCGGAGCAGGCACCGTGCTGTCGGTGCAGCCGCAGGCCTGGTGCGTCGAGGGATCCAGCAGCAGGTCGTCGCGGCTCATCGACCACCTCTCACGTCAAAGTGGATGCGTCCCAAGCGCAGGATCTCCAGCGGGCCGGGCTGGATGACCGAGGCGTCGCTGCCGCCCACCCGGCGAAAACGAGGCTCTGCGGCAGGCACGAGCCCACCCATGTCGTCCAGCTCCTCCTGGCGGAACAGACGTTGTACGCCTGGAACAGCCTCGGCCTGGGCGTACACCGCGCTGCGGTACAGGGGCTGACCGAAGGTGAACCGGTCGGGGTGGAACGCCCCCGGGGTGCCGTCCGCGCGCAAGCCCTCGGTGAAGCAGGCCTCCAGCTCGCGCGTCACCGCCTCCCGGGTCCAGGTCGGCTCCGCACAGACGACCAGCGCGATGTCGACCCACACATAGGCCGGAGACCCGACCACGAGCTCCTGGCCCATCATGCGACAGGGCTCCAGGAAGGCCTCGAGCTCCTGTGCAAATGCCTCGTCCACCCCGATGCCGCCCACACGATCGACGAGCAGCCGGATGGTGTCCCAGGGCATCGCGCCGAGTCGGGTGGCCCGGGCTCGCTGCACGAGCGGGTGGCGCTCGGCAAGGGTGGCGAGATCCGAGGGCAGGACTCCCCGAGCGAGCTCGCGGAATGCGTGGGGGGCCTCCCGCCTGGCGACGTCCGTGGACTCCGGGTCCGTGCCACCGAACGCAGCCAGGGGATTGCGCACGGCGGTGATGCCGGAGACGGACCGCATGGCGACCAGCGCGTCCAGACCGACGTTGCCGGCTGCCCCGTACGCGGTCCGCCCACTCGCCGTGAACGTACTGCCGCGGGTCGGCCGGGCCCCGAAGGTGTCGTCGCCGAACCGCAGCCGCGCCACGCCGCGCTCTTCTGTCTCGACGACAAAGTCCTGGCTGCTGTCCGCGCTGCCGATCAGCTCCAGCACGGGCGACCACAGCCCCTCCTCGGAAGAGAGACGAACCGCCGGGCGGGCCGTCGCCGGGTCGAGCTCGGCCGCCCGGGCCGCGGCGCGCTCTCGGGCATGGGGGTCCGCAGGCGCCACATGCGCGACGCGCCCCCCGAGCAGGCGAGGACGGAAGCTCGCATCTGCGGGGACCTGTTCCGGAGAGAGCTGGAAGTCGCCTGGAAGGCCTGCTTCCGCGAGCACCACATTGCCCAGGATCCTGGCTGTGGGCGTCCAGCTGCCCGTGCCATCGGCCACGCGCCCGACCGGCAGCGCGAAGGGCAGCGCGTCCTCTTCGTGCCAGTGCAGGACAAGGACGTCCTGGCCCAGCACCTCGTCCCGCACCCGCTCCGCGTCTCGATCCAGGCGCACAGGGTGGCGAAGCCGGGTGTCCGCGGCGCTGGTCAGACCGGTGAGCGGATCGACCACCTGCTCCAGGATGACGACATCCCCCAGCTTCAAGATGACGTCGTGCTCGGGAGTGGGGTCGGGATCGACGACGGTGGCGGTGCGGGCGCCCCGTGGCAGACAGCACGCCTCGTCCCCCCAGTCCCACGGCTCCAGCGCGTTTCGCTCCGAGCTGCACACCAGCTGCTCGAGGGTGGTGAACACCGTAGGGTGCTGGGACAGGGCGCGCTGCAGCGCTGCGGAGGTGAGCGGACCGGCCCCCGCGATGGTGGCTGGCAACACCTCCGTGCCCGCCGGAACCGTGGCCGACGTAGACGCGGTGAACGAGAGCCAGGTCCGCGCCTCGACCCCTTCGTGCAGGGGACGGTCGAGCCAGCGGGCGTGGCGGCTGACCGAGACGCGGCTGCGGGCGGTGTGGATGGTGGCTTCGCGCGCGACCGCATCCTGGTAGTAGGCGAGGCGGTCCGCGATGTAGGCGACGGACTCGACCAGCGCGACGCCCAGGTCGCCCTCGTGACGCTCGGTCCACTCGGGGAGCAGGGTGGCGAGCCGCCCGAGCATGAGGGCGCGGAAGTCCCCGTAGTCGCGAGCCAGCGTGTCGAGCTGGGGAGGCTGCTCCTGCGGCTCACCTCCAGCGCAGTCCTGATCGGTGTCGCACGCCCCCGAGGTGCACACCACCGAGAAGCGGAACGGGACCGAGCGAAGCACCGGATCCCAGCTGTCCCCCCGTGCCAGGAGCGTGTACGTGGAGTCGTCTCCCGCGCGATCGACGACCACCACAACGTCTTCGGCCGTGATCTCGGTCGCGAGGAACGAGAGCGTGGAAGCACCGACCGGCACGGACGACGACAGGGCCGACGCGTGCAGGACCCGGACGGCGCGCGCCCCGGGCTGGGCGTCCACTCGGACCATGGACCGGTCGACCGTGGTCGCCTTCACGCAGCGCGCGATCAGCACGCGCCCGCGATCGGCATCATCCATGGACGCCGCGTCCAGGACCTCGACCCACGCAAACGCATCCGGGCGGGATCCCTCGGCAATCGCGCGGACGGCGCTGAGTCGCGCCGGGTGGGTGCAGGCGAACGGACCAGCCATCAGCGACCCTCCGTGACCGAAGCCGTGCCGACGACGCCGTCGTGGAGCCGCCGGTAGGCCACGTCGACGCGGACCGCGCTCCCGTCGACCTCCACCGCCACACGGTCGATGATCAGCCGATCGGAGAATCGGGCCTGCAGCCCACCCCGCACGCTGTACTCGAGGGCCTGGGCCAACTCCGGGCCCGCCGGCTCGAAGACCAGCTGGTAGAGCCCGGTTCCCAGGTCGGGACGATTCACGCGCTCTCCGGGAAGGGTCAGCAGGACCTGGAGGACGAGACCCCGGAGGTGCTCTTCCATGGAGGACGTCGCGGTGCGGCCGTCAGAGCCGATCCGGTACGGAAACGGGAAAGACGTCATCGGACCTCCACCTTCGGAGCCGGCGGGGAAAAGGATGCCGGACCCTGCGCGACCTGCCCCGAGGCCTCGCCCACGGCAGAAGAGGTCCGCAACAGCACCGCCTTGCCGCCGATCCGGACCTTGTTCGCGGTCGCGACCTGACCGATCACGATGCACGGAGACGGGGTGCCAGCGACCGTGAACAGGCAGCCGCTGACCACGTGCTGATCGCCTTGGACCAGCACGAACGCTCCCTGGCTCTTGACCACGCGCTGAGAGGGCGCCCCGAGCTGGCCGGGGGACCCGTGTGGGCACTTCACTCCACGATCCTGGAGGAGGACCTCGCTCATACGCTCACCTCCAGATTGTCGCCGTTGATCGCCACGACATCGGACATGTCGATGGACGTGCGATCCGCGGTCAGCTGCAGCCTGCTGCCCTCCAGGCGAATGCTCACCTTGGACTCGGCGTCGCCCTGGTGGACGTCGATCTGCAGCCCTCCGTCCTGTTCACGAAAGACCAGCTGATACCCATGGATGGCCAACACGGCTGGAGGGGCTTCCGCCGGTCGCACCACAGACGGCGGGTGGCTGGGCTGGGTCGGGTGGCTCGGATCCCAGAAGCACCCGGTCCAGATCGGACGCGAGAGATCACCGGCTTCGAACTCGATCCAGACCTGTGCACCCACCGGCGGGACCAGCAGCAGGCCGACCTGATCTCCCGCGAACGGCAGGCACGGCTCCAGCCAGACCGGGGAGTCCTTGGGCAGCTCGGCCGAGTCGACCTGGATGCGTCCCAGACCATCGGGATCGTCGATGTTGCGCACGGTGGCCCGATACTTGCCGTACCTGTTGTCCGTCATGACGCCACCTGGCTGATCGTGGCTCCCACGCCGTCCCTGCCGACCTGCACGGACTGGGTCCAGGTGCCATGACGCAGGTCGTGCTCCACCCGCAGGACCCGCCACCAGCCGTCGGCGAGCCAGCCCAGGCCGCGGACCTGCACCTTCGTTCCGGCTCGCACGGGCCGCCCCAGCTGGGTCCCATCGACCCGGAGCATCGCCTCACCGACCCGCTGGGCGGACTGGTCCAGCAGCCTGGAGCCCGCCTTCCTGGGATCGCGGTGCTCGCCTGTACGCAACACGGAGGAGCGCACGAGCCGCTCGTGAGAAGACGCTGGAACTGCGGTGTCTCCTGCGATGCTCGGCGTCGACACCGACTGCGACTGCGACCCGTCCCAGGTGACCACGGTCTCGGCACGGTCGGGCTGGTAGGTCACCCGCTCCGCTGTGACGGCATCCCGGGACACCACGCCGGCAGACAGCACCACGTCCCGGTCCTCACGGTCGAGCTCGCCGGGGGTGCCGACCTGCGCGACCGTGAGCGGCCCCTGGGGGCGGAGGCGGACCTCCAGGCCGTGTTCAGCCGCGAGCTGGCGGACGAACTCCAGATCGGACTTCCGCTGCTGTCGGTGGCCTCTGACCGATGGCCCTACGGGGAACGAAACATCAGGACGAATGCCGATCGTGGCGTATCGGGCCAGGATCTGCTGGACGATCTCCAGATCGGACAGCTCGTCCCAGCTCCCTTCACTCGCTGGCGAGGCCTGACGGAGGCTCATCTGGTGCCCCAGGTCTTCACCGGTCACGACCAGCCGGTCCGCCCCGGTCGTGGACGGCAGGAGCTCGTGCCGGGTGACCACGCCGTGCAGCACGTACGTGGACCGACCCCGACTCCACACCCCGATCGACAGCCGCGAACCCACCTGGATGGAGGGCTCCTGCAGGAGCCGCCGGTCGAGCACGTCACTCGCGGAGCGGCCGGCGCGCAGCTCGAGCTGAAACGCACCGCGTCGAACCTCGTCGGACACGCTCACCCGCACCAACGCCCGTCCCACTCGGCCGGACACCGGCAACGGGGGCGGCCCCGACTGGTGCACCATCGCGATGAGCGACGGCAGGCGGACCAGACCACCGATCATCCGAGGCCTCCTGGCGTGGGCACGACCAGCTCGAAGCCAGCCTCGTCGTCGAGGGTGAGCGGGTCGAGCACCGCGTTGGCATCGCACAGCTGCCAGGCCTGCTCCGGATCACCGAGCGTGGCGTGGGCGACCCGATCGAGTCGATCCCCTCCCTCGGTCGTCACGACCCGAAGCCCCGCGCCGGCGGAGGCCGCCAGCTGCCTGCCGCGCGCGGGCAGGTACGCCACCTCGCGCCCATCCGCGAGGGTGACCGTGCGCGAGGCGACCCCCGCATAGCGGTGACCAGAGCCCTTCATCGCCCACCTCCACTGTTGTCCACCACCGTCGCCGCGAAGGCCTCCAGACGGGCCTGGTGGGCCAGGAACAGCCCGTTGACGGGGTCAGAAGCTCCGACATCAGACGGCCGCAGCACCCGCAGCCCGAACGATGCGCGCGCCCGCGTCGGGTTGAGGTTGGCGTCCCACGCCTCCTCGACGACCGAGAGCGACTCCAGGTAGACCGGGAGGACCCGTCGCTCTCCCCACACGAAGAGCAGCGGCGGGCGCCCGATGGGCGCAAGCTCGAGCACGCCTGCAGACATGGCAGCCAGGCTGACCGCGTAGTCCTGGAGGTCCGGGTACAAGAGCAGCTCCAGGAGCGCGAGCTGGCCGTGCAGGCCGCGCTTCTCCACGTTCGGATCCCCTGCCCCGAGGGCGTCGGTGGCGTCCAGCTCGGCCTCGAACGACAGGGTCTCGACTGGAGGCCCAGGGAGCGTGGGACCGTCACCACCCGCATCCGCGGCCCCTGCAGGGGTCAGGCTGCGATTGAGCGTCCGCGGGTTGAACTGGAAGCGCACCACCCGCGGCGGCGAGGCCTGCTGGACCAGGGCGCCGCGCACGACGCGCGGCCTCATCGGCGAGTCAGTCACGCTTCCCTCCACCATCCAGCGCCCGAACGAGGGCCACGGCCGCCTGGGATCCGACCGCCGCCGGCCCCGAAGGAGAGCCAGGCAGCGTCGCGGACGCCGTTGGCACCGCCCGCGCCGTGGCTTCCGGGAGCCCCTCCGAGAGCAGCTCGCCCAGGCGGGTCTCGAAGCTCCACGCGGCGATCTCCTGCTCCCTGGCAGTCAGACCTCGGAACTCCAGCTCTCCGATGGACACCTCGATCACGACCACCCCCGAAGTGCTGCCGGCGCCGGCCGGCCCAGCTTGTCCAGCTCCATGCGCGCCGCGCGAGAGAGGTGCCGCATGCAGACGGGCGCCCCTCCAGAAGCCGCGAGAAACGCCGCGTTCAAGGCGATGTTCCGGATACTGCCTCCCGAGACGGGCAAGGCGGCCAGCCGATCGAGATCGAGCTGGGCGGTCGGCAGGTCCTCCGGGAACACCCGGCTCCAGATCTGCCTGCGCTCCGCCGCGTCGGGGAACTCGAACGGCACGATGAACCGGATGCGCCGCAGGAAGGCATCGTCGATGGCGCCCCGCATGTTGGTCGTGAGCACGGCCAGGCCCCGGTACGCCTCGAGCCGCTGCAGCAGGTAGCCGACCTCGACGTTGGCATAGCGGTCGTGGCTGTCCCGCACTTCGGTGCGCTTGCCGAACAACGCGTCGGCCTCGTCGAAGAGGAGCACCGCACCGGAGCCATCCGCGCCGTCGAAGATGCGTCGCAGGTTCTTCTCGGTCTCACCGATGTACTTCGAGACCACCGCCGAGACGTCGACTCGGAACAGGTCGACCCCGAGCTCCGACGCCACGACCTCTGCGGCGAGCGTCTTGCCGGTTCCACTCTGACCGTGAAACAGGGCGGCAATGCCCAGACCTCGTGCGCTCCGCGCCGCAAAGCCCCAGCGCTGGTACACGGTCAGTCGGTGTCGGACCTGGTCGGTGAGCTCGCGCAGCAGCCGATCGGCCTCGGCGGACACCACCAGGTGCTCCCGGCGGCCCCGGACGTCGATCCGGCGCGCCAGTGGCTCCAGCGCCGGCCGCGCGGCACGCCTTGCCCGACGCCACAGGGCCGGACCACTCAGGTCCTCCACGCGAGCTTGCCGGGCCAAGGCGGAGATCTGGGTCGTGCCCAGCTCGAACGTGCTCGCCAGGCCCGGCGCCTCCTCACCGAGCGCGTCGAGACCAGACAACGCGGTGGACCACAGCGCCTCCCGCTCGACCGGTCCGGCGCGACGCACATCCACCCGCGCCCAGGTCGCCCCCTCGGAACCGGGGTCTTCGACGGGATGGGCGGTGCAGAGCAGGACCGGCGCGTGCAGGCGAAGCGCGAGTGCGAGCGCCGGGCGCGGAGGCGCGGTGAGCGGGTCTGTGTGCTCGATGACCAGCAACGAGCGCAGCAGTCCACACTCCCGGTCCAGGAGCTGCGCCAGCCGGTACCTGGCGTCGGGATCGGACGGCACGTCCGTGGCGTCGAGCCCGATCGCGTTGCGGCCGAGGAGCATCGCAGTCACGGCCGCGCTCTCGATCCGCTCGCCGCGGTCGGACCCCACGAGCTGGGCCGGACCGGGAGCCGCCCCCTCCAGGTGCTCACAGATCTGCTCGGCGGCCGCACGGGCGGAGTCCGAGACCAGCCCAGTCCCGCTCAGGACCTGGACCCTGCTGGCCACCTCCGCACCGAGGGCCGGCCGGCCGAGCAGGTGGTGGAGCATCCGCTCCGGCAGGTGGAGGACGTGATCCGCATCCCGCTCGACCAGGGCGTACCGACGCAGGGGAGCGACCGGCAGCAGCCGATCCCAGGTGCCGCCATCCAGAAGCTGGAGCGCCAGGCGCTCGTCGGGTCCTGGCCGCAGTCCGGGGTGGCGCTCCGCGAGGGCCTCCCGGGCATGGGGAAGGGTCTGACACGCCGCGCACAGCAGGAGGACATCGCGGTCGAACGGCTCCAGGCCGAACGCCTCGGCCAGCTCGTCGAGCTGCTCCACCCGCTCCGGGCGATCCGCCGCCGCCGACGCGTCGGTCAACAGCCGCACGACCCATTCACATGCCTCGTGAAGCGGCACGGCGTCGGGTGCAGACCGGCGGGGTACGTCGTTCACGGCGTCGTGACCAGCGGACCCGTGAAGCCGGAGCCATCGTGGGTGAGCAGGCTCTCGGCGCCGTCCACCTCGACCCTGGCCAGGTAGCTGGTGGCCGCCGTCAGTGCGGTCGCAGGGAACGTCAGCGATGATCCGTCGCTCTCGGTCTCGAGCAGGAAGCGCTCCGAGCCATCCGTCTTCACCAGGGCCAACGTCACTTTCTGCCCAGCGGCCACGGCGGGAGTGATGCCGATCGTGATCTCGGCAGACGTCACCGACGAGACCGTGATCTCAGGCCGGATCACCACGGGCAGGGGGTTGGAGCTGGGCCCGTCGTGGTTCGCGGGAGGATCCCCCATGCTCTCGTAGTGCACGACCCGCACGGGCACGATGCCGGCGCGAAGGCCACTCACCGTGGCAAGGTCCAGCATGAGGGTGGTGTCGGACAGGCCGGTCAAGGAGGTGTGCTCGACGTCTCCGAGTCGCACGGCGGTCACGGAGCCGCGCAGGTTCGTGCCCAGCAGGCGCACCTCGCTCGACCCGGTGATCGGACCGGACGGCGCGTCTGCGTCTTCCGCCTGGCGGAGGACGGGCCGCCTGAAGGGCACGACGTAGGACAGCACCTTCTGCACTGGTGTGGACGCCCCAGGAGCGTGAGCTGGCTCCACGACCACGGCGCCGGCCCGCAAGACCGCACTGGCCACCATGGCGGTGTTGGAGAACGCCCCCCACAAGCGCGTCAGGTCCTCGATGCTCATCGGCTCGAGCGTGAGTCGCACCCGGTCCTTCGTGTCGGCCAGATCGCTGGTGGCTAGTGGACTGCCCCCGCCCAGAGAGCTCAGGGTGTCGCCGATGATCCCGCTGGTCAGCACCGGTCGACGATGCATCGCGACCAGCGCACTGGCGAGCATGCGCTCTGGCTCGAACTTCTCGGCGTCACCGTGGGCAGACAGCAGATAGAGCAGATCCAGCGCGACTCTCGGCCGCTGCCGCAGGGCGCCGGACTCGTTGCGCGTCGGCAGGTCCCGGGTCCGCTGCGCCATGTTCGGCGCGACATGGAACAGGAACACGTTCAGCTTGGGCGCGGTGGAGCCGTCGACGTCGGCGGGGTGCTTGGTCGTCACCGTGGCGCCGGACACGTCGGCTGTGACCTGCTCCGAGATCACATGAGCCAGCACAGCGGTGACGGTGCCGACCGCGAGTGTGTTGCTCATCGCCCCCTCCGCTCGTCGAAGTAGGCGTCGATGGTGGTGCTGCGGACCCGACGCGCAGAGGTCCGTCGAGGGGCAGGCTGGGACAGTGGGGCGTTCACCACCAATCGACCGATGTCGATGCGCACGGTCTGACCGGTGGGCGCTTCAGCGGTGCGCTCCCGCTCTGCCGACTGGGGGACGGCGGGCGCTGGAGGGACAGTGCGCATGGCGGGCTCGAGCACGGACGAGACCAGCGGGGGAGCAGGATGGTCCACCCGGTCGGGCACATCGGGGGCGGGTGACGGCGCGGCAGCCGATGTCGAGGGTTCCAGCGGTGGGCTCGGGCGCGCTCGGTGAACGCGCTGCTCGGAGACCGCACCGTCGGGCGCCGGCTCCGCAGACCTGGAACCAGGGGGGACCGGACTGACGGCGGTGGCGTCCTGACCCTGGGTGGGCCCCCTCTCCTGGACCGGGGAGCGGGGCTGCGTCGGGCGCGAGGGCGACTCCGGAAGCACGGCCGGCATGACGACCGAGCGGGGCTCCAGACGGGGAGCGGTCTCGAGGGCAGGCTGCCGCACGTGATCCCGCGGGGCGGTTCGCGCCGGCACAGCGGCGGGAGGAGCCGACGGACGCGGCACGGGCCGCTCGGTGACGCGCTCGAACGACTCCCCAGGGACGTCGGTCGCCGCGAGGGTCTCGAGGGGCGTGACGGGCGGGCGCAGACCCCGATCATCGGTGCCTCGCGCCCTGGCGAGGAGCCGGTCGGCGAAGCTCATCGCGCCCCCAGCAGCGACAGGTAGAGCTCGCGCCGGGCCGCGGACATGTCCAGGATCTCCGCCTCGGACCAGCCAAACCTCGAAGCCAGCTGCACCACGTCGCTGGCGAGGGCGCGCGCTCGCCGGCCCACCTCGGTCCACACGAAGGACGACACGTCCAGGGTCAAGCTGGCCAGCTCGCCGCACGACGCGCACCGGGTCTGGATCGTGACCTCGGAGAACGGGTCCAGCACCGCCAGGTGCTCGGCCCCAGCCTGCAGTACCTCGGTCGGAAGCACGTCCGGGTCTGCGTGCTCGCCTTCGAATCGCACATCCACGATGCACGCCCGGACCAGCGACTGGCCATCGACTGCGCGGAGCACATCCTGTGTGGTCACCGGTCGCAGGCGGACCGACCAGGCCCCCTGCTGGAGCGTGCCCTGCTCGGCGGATCGGGCAGCAGCGACATAGCGGGACGCCGAGAGCCGCATCTCGATGCCCTCTCCGCACGTGCTGCACGGACCGTGGGCCTCGAACCGGTCGCCGAACGTCTGTCCATAGACCCGCAGCAACGTGGCGTCCCGCTCACCCAGGGGCCAGTGGAGCGCGTCATGTCCAGCCAGGCTCAGGAGGACAAGAGCGCGCTCCGCCGGCAAGGCGTCGCGCCCATGATCCCAGGCATGAAGCATGGTCTTGGAGGACCACGACTCGGATGGTCCGGCGGGACCAGCACTCATCAGGCTTCCGGCTCTTCAAACGACGGCTCGGAGGGTTCCTTGACCTCGTAGTCGCGCTCCCAGCCCTCGTTCTCGAGCTTGATCATCTGGATGAGCACGGCATTGCCCGACGCGTCCAGCTCCGCCATGGCCTGGAACTCGGACACCCAGCACCGGTACACCCGGTACGCCAGGGCCAGCTGGCCAGCCTCGTTGTGGACCTCGATGATGATGTCCTTGCGGAAGTCCCGCAGCGACACTTCGCTGCCCGCGCCCGAGCCGACGTTCCAGACCTTGTTGGCCCACTGCTCGAAGGCCGTGTCGTGGGTGACTCCCCGCTCCAGGGTGATCGCGTCGAACGAGATCTGGCCCGGAGAGCGGTTCGCCGTGGACGGATCGCCACCGGAGCGATGTTCCACGACCTCGACGGTGCGCTTGAGCGGGCTGACCTTGCTGATCCCAGCAACGTACCGTCCGTCCCAGCGCACCCTGAACTTGAAGTTCTTGTACGGATCCAGGCGATCGGAATTCTCGACAAACTGTGCCATCGCGGTCTCCTAGAGGCTCATGCGCCGGGGGCGATCTGCTGGATTCGAAGGATCACGAACTCCGCCGGCTTGAGCGGCGCGAATCCGACCAGGATGTTGACCACACCGGCATCGATGTCCGCCTGGGTCGTGGTCTCGCTGTCGCACTTGACGAAGTACGCCTGACTCGCAGAGGTGCCCTGGAACGCACCCTGGCGGAACAGGCCGTGCATGTAGGCACCGATGCTCAGCCGGATCTGCGACCACAGCGGCTCATCGTTGGGCTCGAACACCACCCACTGAGTTCCGCGATACAGCGCCTCCTCGATCATCAGTGCCAGGCGGCGAACCGGAACGTACTTCCACTCGGAAGCCAGACGATCGGACCCGACGAGCGTCCGGGATCCCCACACCACGCGGCCCGCACCGGGAAGGCTTCGCAGCACGTTCAGACCCGATGGATTGATGGCGCCCTGCTCGGCATCCGTGAGGGTCTCGGTCAGGTCGCGAGCCGGACGGAGCGTGACCTCGAGACCCGCCGGCGCTTTCCACACTCCTCGGCTCGCATCATTTCTGGCGATGGCACCTGCGACCACGCCACAAGGTGCGAAGTCCGCCAGGCGACCCTCATCGAGAGGATCGGCCACCCGAACCCACGGCCAGTACATCGCGCCATTCTTGCTGTTGAGCCCCAGCGTGCTGTACTTGGCAGCCGCATTCCCCGCACTCCACGAGGGGTCTCCGTCCACGATGGCAAACGCCCGGTTGTTCTCGCAGAACGTGAGCGCGGCAGCCCAGGTGGCGGCGGACACCGGCGTGTCGAACTGCGCGGGGGGCAGGCACAGCATGTTGAAGATATCCGCCTTGGCAAGCGCGTAGATCCCCGTGTGACCGCCCTCGGAGCCCAGCAGCTCATCATCGGAGTACGTGCCGTCCGCGCCACTGGTGAGCGTGACGTCGGACACCACCGGCATGCGCTCGCCCGCAGCGACGGTCCCGGAGATGGTGGCGTGAACCAGGGATGAGGCCTCGGCCAGCACCGTCACGATGTTGCGCGTGGTGTGGAGGGTGAGGTTCCGGTGGACCTCGGAGCGCACGACGTTGCCGTTCCCGTCCACCTCCTCCACCGTCAAGTTGAAGCCGTCAGAGACCGAGCTGGCCCCCGTGGCCACGTCCACAGAGAACCGAAGCTGGTTGCCCCAGGCTCCGGAGCTGACCGCAGTGAGGGTGACCGTCTCCGTGCCAGCCACGGAGTCGACGCCGATCGAGTTCGAGCCTTCGTTGTAGGTGCCGGCGGGGAGCGCCGCGCTGGAGCCAGCGGTGCCGGTCATCGTGACCTTGCCTCCGTCTACGGTGGACAGCAGCGACGCGAGCGTCGAGTTGTCGTCCGCCACGGCGATCGCCGACAACGGCTCACCGTCGGCGGTGAACGTGATGTCGTAGGTGCCCGCGGACGGTGCAGCGATCACCGCACTCAGCGTCTTGTCTGCGTGGGTGAACCGCACCCCCTGCGTCACCGTCTGCGCGGCCGATGCCGCAGAGGCGGAGCCATCGCCGGCAACACGGACGATCATCGCCTGGCTGCCGCCGTTCTGGAAGTACTGCTGCACGGCGTAGGTCATCGGGCTGCTCGCCCAGAGTCCACCGAACGCACGCTCGAACTCCCCGTAGCTGGAGACGATCGTGGGGCTGTTCGTCGGTCCGCGCAGGGCCGCGCCGACGAACGCCGTCAAGGATGTGGACACTCCACCGATGGAGCGAGCCTGACTCGGCACCTCTTCGACATAGACGCCAGGGTACGACGGCGTGACTGGCATTGGTTCTCCTGCGCAGATCAGCATCGACCAGCCCCACCGAGGTGGCTGGCAAATGAGAGGACTACCCGCAGTACGGGGACTTGGGTCAGCAGGAAGGTGTCTCGGCCGGACATGACCATCAAGTCCGGGCGGTATTCAATTTTGTTCTGCAAAATAGGAAAACTCGAGTACGCAGAGCGATCCGCGACCCATGCAGCTGACCCGGGTTTCCCGATTTCAGGAAAGTCGCGAGGACCTGCTACACCATCGACTTCAGCAGCTCGAGCATGGCCGTGACGCTGTCCGCCTCGCTGACACAGCGAGCGAGCTCGTTGGGTACGCACCCGTCTCGGGAAGCCCCGGGCAGGCTCACGTATTGGGGTCCTTTGGCGGTCTGCAGGCGCAGGACCACGTCCACCCCCCCTGGGAGCGCGCGGGTCGCCGTCGCGAGCTGTCGCGCTGCGTCAGCGAGCTGCTCTCCCGCACCGTGTGCACCTCCACAGCTGGACGCTCCTCCGCCTCGAACGCGAAGAAGCTCCGAGGTGAACCCACTTCGGGGTGCGCGCGCCACGACCTTCTGCGCCGTCTGGGGATCCATGCGGGCGAGGGTGGCCAGGTTGGACGCGTTGAGGTCATTCTTGGCGGCGACCGCTCGACCGACGCGATGCTCCCCTCGCACGGCTTCCAGCTCACGGTCGATCCTGCGCCGCACGCTCGCCAACGACTCCGGAGCGACGGCAGCGACTCCGTCCAGCACCGCATGCAAGTGAGGATCACGGCGTCCACGCCCAGGGTGACCTTGCGCCTCGCGGAGGTGGGCGATGTGACGAGCAGCCACCCGGAAGAGCCCACCATTCCTCGAATCCGGGAACCCCAGCGCCGCCCCGAGCGACCGGAGCGCGCCGAGCCGGGGCGGCGGCAGCTCTTCCCCAGACCACAGGCTGAGGACCACGCGCGGATCCTGCTGATACCTGGCGCACCAGCTCCGAGCCTGAGCCTGTCCCTCGGCACACGGAGGCCCGAGCAGGGCGACCATCCACCAGCCCGCGACCTCATCGAAGTCGGCGTGCGGGAGCGCCTCGGCACTCCCCCACCGCTGGGCGGCCTCACAGAGAACCGCCCAAAGATCACCACCGATACCGCCTTCGGTCACCGCCCGCCCCGAGCATCGGCCAGTGGAGTACCACGCGAATGTGGTCCCCCGAAACCAGAGGTTCAACAGGAGGGCAGAACGGAGGCGATACGCGGTGGATTCGCCCCGCCCCCGCGACCGTGTCACGACCGGCCTTACGAGCTCGCGGCGCGAGTCGCGCGACCCCTGCTACCCTCCCCCACGCACCCCGGAGCCCACCATGACCAAGTTCGAGTACCTCGTCGTCTACATGGAGAACGACCGCATCCTCACCGCCAACGGCCACTGGCAGGGGCTGGTCGATCGCGGGGAGGAGGGGGATGTCGACTCCTGCCCGTCGCTGTTCGAGTACCTCGAGGAGGCCGGCGCCCAGGGCTGGGAGATGGTGGCGCTCGACCCCGAGGACAAGGGCTCGGCCCAGCTCTACTTCAAGCGCCCCCACCACGGCCGGTAGACGCCGCGGACCGCTCGACTCCCAGCGAAGGCCCCAGCCCGCTCACTTCAGCTTGTCCTCGAGCGCGTCGTACAGGTACTGCCGGAAGGGCGGCTGGCTCTGGAAGTTGGCCGCGGAGGCCAGGTACTTGCTGAGCCCGTCGTGGTCGGCCAGGCGGACCACCTCGTGCAGATCCCCCATGCGCATCTGGGTCATCAGCCCAGCCTCCGACTCGGGGAGGCTCTTGGCGAGCTCGACGATCGGCTCCCGGTGCTCCTCGGCGTACTCGAGGGTGTTCACCCAGCCCTCCATCGACGCTGCGACCTTCAGACCCTCCTGCTCCGCACCCACCGTCGAGAGTCTGGCTCCCATGGTGATCCCCTTGTCGTCCGCGTGAGCCGAGATCGCCGAGCCCGCGCTCTCCCACCAGCCCTCGATCTCGTGTTCCACCTTCTTCAGCGCCTTGTCGTCCTCGTCGCTCATCGCGCTGTAGCGGAGCACGCTGTACACCCACTCGGCGACGTCCTCGGCGTGATCGGCGTGCTCGGAGACCGACGCATACACGGTGCGCCCGGTGATCGAGCTGATGACGGACCGCTCGAACGCAGGGATGTCGGACTTCATCGCCGAACGCAGCTCCTCGATCCGCGCCGCGTTCCCCTGCAGCTGCGGCTCCTCCAGCTCCGGGGCGACACCGCTCGCCCCCGCGGCAGCGCCGACCACCGCTGCCGTGACTTCGCTGCCCTGCTCCTTCGACCGAGACATGAGGCTCCCTCGCCTGGGTTGCACAGCGCCGCCTCAGAAGGGAGGAGGCACGCTGGTTGTACGCAACCCCGGCCGCCCGCTCGACTCACATCTCGCTCACCGAAACGACCCAGCTCGAACGCCGCCTTTCGCGGACACCCCGTCCCTCAGCGCCCGCCGGCCCCGAACCGGGCCAGCTGACAGAGCTCGGCCTCGCCCGCCGCATCTCGCGTCACCAGCCCGCGCGCGATCAGCCCGTCGAGGTCGTCCATCGCGCGGCAGGCTCGGCGGGTGGCGTCGTCCCAGCCCAGCAGGGCATCCAGCGAGCGGTGACGCGCCACGCGATCGACCGCACTGGCGAGCTCGGAAGGGCGGGCGACGAGGCGGCGAAGCAGGGCCTCGGGTCCGAGGAGCTGGAGGCGAGCCGCGAGCCACACCACAGCGAGCGGGGCCGTGCCCACCGCATCGAGCAGCGGGGCGACCCGCCGCGGATCGGCGGCGCAGCCACGCACCCGCAGCAGGGCCAGGGCGCCCTCGCGGGTCAGGGGCGGCACCCGCCACACCCGGAAGCCCGGCGGCGCCGCACCTCGGGAGACGACCAGGACCCGGGTCGGACAGGCCTCGACGATGGCGTCCATGACTCCATCCGCGTGGTCGTACACCCAGGCGGTCCCCGCATCGGTCGGCGGGGTCCCCCGGTCCAGCAGGCCATCCCAGAAGCCCAGCTCGCCGGTCAGGCGGGAGGCGAAGGCCGCCGCCACGCTGGTCGTGCCCACGCCCGGGGTTCCGACCAGCGCCAGCCGGGTGTGGCCACCCCGCCAGGCGAGCTCCAGCTGGCGCAGCAGGGGCTCGCGCTCGAGCAGGGGCACCGGGGGCAAGGGCCTCGGGCCAAGCTCCACGATCGGCTCGGGTGCAGCCTCGACGGTCACATCCAGCAGGGCATAGCCCCGACCGCGCACGGTCTTGAGGTGCTCGGCGGCAGGACCCAGGCGGCGACGCAGGCGAGAGACCGCGTTCTCGACCGCGCGGGTCACGACCGCGACCGGGTAGCCCCACACCTCCTGCAGCAGGACCTCGCGGGAGACGGGCTCCCCGTCGGCGCGGGCCAGCCGGTCCAGCAGGGCGACCTCGTTGCCGGACAGATCGCCGGGCTCGGCGGCCTCCCCACCCAGCTCGGCGCGCTCCAGGTCGACCACGATCCCGCCGAAGATCAGCCGACTCACGCACTCGCCCGGGGCATCAGGCGATCGATGGCCAGGCGGTGCAGGCCCACGACCCCGTCCGGCACGCTCCAGTCGCAAGGTCCGGCCGGTTCGTGCAGGTGCACCACCACATGAGCCACGCTGGTGAGGGCATCCTCGGGCGCGAGCGGCCCCGAGCGCCAGGCCTCGGGCACGGTCTCGGCGAGGTCCTGCCAGGTCGCATCCACCACGCGCTGCTCGCCCTGGAGTGCAGCCACCGCCGCCAGCCAGGGTGCCGTGACCGCCCAGCGCACCGTGTCCTGCTGCGCCTTCGCCGCCGTCGTGTCCGTCTCGAGCTCGTGCAGCACGTCGGCGGCCTGCCCGGCGAGCGCCCGCAGGAAGGCCTCGGCCCCCTCCACGCGCAGGGCGCCGAACAGCCGTCCGCCCTCGCGCAGGCTGTGCGACGCCTGCTTCAGCCCGGCCAGCGCCTCGTCCATGCGACCGCCCCGCCAGGCCAGCTCGGCCGCGGTCTGGAACAGGCTCGCCGACGTCGACGGGAGCTCGTCCGCCACCGCCACGCAGCGCCGCGCCGCCTCCAGCTCCTCGGCCACCGCCGTCCAGTCCTGACCGGCATCCGCCAGGGCACGGGCGCGGGCCAGCCGACAGCGCACCTCCTGCTCGGCGTGGCCGGTCTCCCGGGCCAGGCGCAGCGCCTCGTCCACCCGGCCCGGCGCGCTCGACGACAGCAGCAGCTCCACCTGCAGCGCGCGGAGCCCGTGCTCACGTGCCAGGGAGATCGCCTGTTCTCGCAGGGTATCGACCGCGCCGACCCCCGACTCCACCGCCGCCAGCAGGGCCTCGACCCGCACCTGCGGATCCCCGTCGCCGGTCGCCGCGAGGGCCTCCTCCACCGCCTGTCGCGCGTCGTCGGTCCGACCGTCCAGCACCCACGCCCGAGCCTGGGCCGCCCGCAGCGCCGCCCGCAGGACCGGAGGCGGCTCCAGCTCCAGGGCCTCGGCGTAGCGATCGCAGCGCAGCCGACGGCACACATGCCGACCGAGCACCGCGTCGATCCCCAGGGCGACCACCGCGGCCGACTCCGCGTCGGACCGGGCGCACGCGTGCTCGAAGGCCCGGTGCAGGTCCTCCAGGTGACGGTGCAGGCGGGCGGGAGCACGGCGCAGGCCCTGGTCGCCGGGATCCCGCCAGGCCGCCCGGGCACGCTCGACAAAGTGGGCCGTGTGGCGGGCGCGCACCTGCCCGCGGGGGTCCTGCTCGTGCAGGCGCTCCCGGGCCCACGCGCGGATCGGGACCAGCAGCTTCACCCGGTGCCCCTCGACCGGGACCAGCCAGGAGTGGCGCACCAGCAGCCCCAGGGTGTCCAGCAGCGAGCGCCCCGGATCCACCACCGCCTCGGCGTCGTCCACGTCGATCGGCCCGCTGAACACCCCGCAGCCGGCCAGCACCGTGCGGGCGTACGGATCGAGTAGATCCCAGGACCAACGCAGGGTCTCCTCGAGACAGGTCTGCCGGTTCGCCCGCCCGCCGTCCGCCCGACGCAGGGACATGACCAGCGCCTCCACCACCTCCAGCACCCGATCGGCGTGGGTGGCGGCCAGCCCGCTCGCGGCGAGCTCGATGGCGAGGGGCAGGCCGTCCAGCCAGGCCACCAGCGGCTCGACCAGCTCGGCCGGCGGGGGCTCGGACGCCGCCTCCTCCAGGCGGTAGCGCAGCAGGGTGCGCGACTGATCCGGGTCCAGCGTCGTCACCTGCACGAGGTGCTCGCCCGCGACCTGCAGGCCGATCCGCGACGTGGCGACGACCCGCAGCTCGGGCACCGCCGCGAGCCACAAGGCGACCGCCTCGGCCACCGCGTCCACCGCCTGCTCGCAGTTGTCGAGCACCAGCACCCGGTCCTGGCCGACCATCGCCGCGCCCAGCTGCTTGGCCACCCCGACCGCCGAGCCGCCGCGCACCTCCGGGTGCACCCGGTCGGCCACGGTCCGCACGACATCATCGAGGGTACGGCAGGCGGCCAGATCGCAGACCACCACGTCCTGACCCGTGGCGCGCAGGTTCCACGCGTGGGCGAGCGCCAGGTGGGTCTTGCCCACACCGCCCGGCCCGGTGAGCGTGACCAGGCGCGCCGGCCAGCGCGTGAGCTCGGCGAGCAGGTCCGGGCGGGGGATCCGCTGCGCCGGAAGCGGCGGCAGGGCATGCCAGACCTCGGGGGCTGCCTCGGGCACGACGACCGCGTAGCCCCGGCCATGCACCGTGCGGAGCACCTGCGGATCGGAAGGATCGACCTCGATCTTCTTGCGGAGCCGGCCGATCAGCATCTCGACCGCGCCGCGAGAGACCGGCTCCTCCCACGCCTCCTCGGCCAGCGCATCCCAGGCCACCGGCTCCTCGGCGGCGCAGAGCACGAGCAGCGCCGTGCGCTCCCGGTCGGTGAGCCGCACCTGCTCCTGCCCCAGGTGCACCCGGCCCCAGAGGAGGTCGACGGTGCGATCGGGCAGGTGCAGGACGGTGACGGGTGCGTTCATGGGCTCATGCTAGCGCGAGGAGGCGGGATTCCGCCCAGCGAGGACGCGCGCTCCCATGAGCAGAGCCCATCCGGCGCCCGCGGACGGTCGCAGCCGTTCGCACCTGCCCACACGGGTGTGGGATCCCCTCGCGAGCCCGCTCAGCGCTCGAACAGCTCGCCGAGCTCCAGATAGACGTCGTCCTCCAGGGCCCAAGCCACCTGCCCCGGGACCGACCGGGTCCGCTTGCGCAGCTCCGTGAGCACGTTCATCGCGTCGCGGTGCTGCACGATCGCGGAGTCGGTGCAGTCCGCTCCCCAGGCCAGCTCCACGGTGAAGGTCCGGACCTCGATCTGGTTCTGGTTCGTCGTCCGCGACGTCTGCTTCACCGAGCGGATCTCGTCGTAGCGCAGGACCCGCAGGTAGCTCCCGTCGAACAGCAGCCACCGGGACGCGAAGGTGCACGGCCCCCAGGTCTCCGTGCCGGCGGCGAGGTCCTGGTCGACCTCGAGCTGCACCGCGGCGGGATCACCCAGTCGCGGCAGCTCCTTCAGGGTCGGCAGCTTCTCCGGGCGGAGGGCGGCGTCGAAGTTCAGCCCGGCCCAGGCCGCGGCTCCCAGCAGCACGACCCCGAGCACCACCGACACGATGATCGTCTCCCGCATCGACAGGCCCTCCCCACCGGGCGCCAGGTCCAGCAGGGTGATCACCCACAGCACGGCGAGCACCAGCGCGGAGCCCACGAACACGAGGACCGCGCCCCAGGCGTGCCGCTCGTAGCCTGCGAGGATCCGACGCAGCAGGGGACCGGAGCGCGCCATCGGGGATTCTCCTCGGCTCTCGGGGACGGGCGGCTGGCGCGTCGGTAGCACTGCGCCCCGCGGGCCACAACCGGCCGGGGCCTTCGAGTCGCTTCCCGCCCACCCACGTGACAGAATGCGTCCAACCTCGGTTGGAGACCGCATGCGCGCCCTCGTCCCCGTCCTCCTCGCCCTCGCCGCCTGTGGCCCGTCCGACCCGGTCACGGTCGTCACCTACAACACCGGCCTCGCCCCCAACTTCGTCGATGGAGCCGCCAGCCGCACCCCGCTGGTCGGGGCGGCGGTGGCCACCCTGGAGGCGGACGTGGTGTGCCTGCAGGAGGTCTGGACGCCCGAGGACGTGGCCGCCGTGAAAGCCGCGACTGAAGCAGACTTTCCCCACCAACTCTGGCCGGAGGGCAGCCAGTCGACCCTGCCCGACCCCGCCTGCACCGAGGCCGAGCTGGGCGACCTGCTGGACTGTGTGGACCGCAACTGCCTCGACCAGTGCGACGAGTACCTCGACGACTGCATGCTCGACTACTGCGGCATCCGCTTCCTCACCGCCGAGCCCAGCTGCCAGGGCTGCGTGATGGCCAACGTCGGCGGCGAGCTCGACCTCATCCGGCCCACCTGCACGACCAGCTACACCGAGTACGCCTACGACGGCGCATTCGGCACGGCCGTGCTGTCCAAGCACCCCATCGTCGAGAGCGAGCACATCGAGATGGACGCCACGACCAACCGGCGCGGCGTGCACCACGCGGTCGTCGACGGGCCCGCGGGCAAGATGGACGTCTACTGCACCCACCTCACCGCCGTCTTCTCGGTCCTGCCCTACCCGCGCGAGGAAGGCGACTGGGACGAGGAGCAGCGCGCCCAGGTCCGCACCCTGCGCGGCATCGTCGATGACACCGCCACCACCGACCAGATCATCATCCTGGGCGACTTCAACACCGGGCCGGCCGTGGGTGAGGACATCGTCGCCGAGCAGGAGGCCTCCTGGGACATCCTGCAGTCCGGCTACACCATCCCCTACGTCGACGGCGGCGGCGCCTGCACCTGGTGCGGCGACAACCCGCTCATCGGCGAGGGCGAGGGGCACATCCTCGACCATGTGCTGTTCCGCGGCTTCGAGGGCGGCGCCACCGCGAGCCGGGTGCTCGACGAGGGGGCCGACATCCAGGTCTGCGACGAGGACACCGCCGGCGCCCTGTCCGACCACTACGGCGTGTCTGCGACGCTCACGCCGTAGGTCGGCCGCTCGGCACGGCGGGTGGCCCCGTTCACCTTGACTGGCGTCCGTCGCAGGCGCGTCGGTGCGGAGGGGCTACGCGTCCGGTGGGAGGCGCGATGCCGTCCGAGACGCACTTCCAGCTGGTCGATCGGGTGCTTGCAAAGCAAGCATCCGGCGCAACGCTGCAGCTGCGCCAGGGCAGCGCGGAGTTCGACTACTTCATGGCCCGGGCGAGCCTCCAGCAGGCACACGAGCTGCCCCACGGGTTCCGCCACCTGGCCGATCTGATCGCCCTCGACCCGTTCCGCGAGGACTGGCTCGACCTCGTGCACACCTACCTCGACCAGGCCACGGTGGAGCTGCTCCTCCCCGACACCGGCGCCGAGCGCTACTTCGCCCACGAGGCCCTGCGCGCCTACGCCTGGCTGCTGCGCGGCCAGCTCGATCAGGGCCTGTGGCTGCTCACCGAGGTCCACCGCGCCCGCAGCGACGTGCGCTACCTGCACGCCTGGGCCCCGGCCTTCCTCGGTCCCGACGGCGCGGTCGAGGCCCTGTCCGACACCGTGGTGCTCGGCGTCTTCGGTGCGCTGCTCACCTCCGTGGGCGAGGCTCCGATCCAGACCGCTCGCCAGCGCCGGATCACCTCCGCCCTCGCCGACCTCGCGCTGCGCCTGTGGCCCGCTCGGCGCGCGCTGCCCCAGACGCCCATGCTGGTCGCCGGGCTGCTCCGCAAGGCAGGCCGCTTCGACGAGGCCCGCGCCTTCGTGCTCGACGCGGCGGGCGAGCGCACCTGGCACACCTGCATCGCCGAAGGCCTCATCCTGCGCCAGGCCGGCGAGCCCGGGGCCGCCGTCGCCGCGTTCCAGGCCGCCCGCGCCCTCGATCCCAGCGACGTCTCCGCGATGCTCGAGGCCGGAGACACCTGGTTCGAGGCGGAGAACTGGCGCGCCGCCCAGGTCTTCTACGACGTCGTCCTCCGCCAGCAGCCCGGCCATCCCTGGGCCGCGCCCTCCCGCCTGTGGTGCCGCTCCCGCCTGACCGCCGATCCCGGCGGACCGGACGATCCCTACATCGAGCCCCTGGTCCACCTGTCTGACCAGGGCAACGATCGCGCGCGGCACCTGCTCGGCCGCTTCCGCCCCTACGCCGGCTACTGGCCTGCCCCCACCGACGCGACCGCCAACGTGCTCCGCCAGATGCTCGACGCCGGCGTCACCGGGGCGACCCGGGTCACCATCTCGGACGTCGAGGCCCCCAGCAACCAGACCGCCTTCCGCCTCGCCATGGGCGCGACCCTTGAGCCCACCTACCAACACATCGCGAGCCCCGACCCGCGCCTGCCGGTCGACCCCGACCTCGCGTTCCCGGTCTGGCGCCTCGAGAGCGAGCACCTCGTGCCCGCCCTGCCGCCTGCGCCCGCCGAGATCGCCGACGCCCTCGCCCGGGTCGCCCGCCTCCCCTTCGACCGCGACCGCGTCTGGGCCGCCGCCAGCGTCGCCATGGCCGAGCACCCCGGCCACCCCGCCACCGCCTGGCTCGGTGCCGTCACCCACCCGCCGCCGGCCCCCGAGGGGTCGGACGTGCCCGCCTGGGTCGCCCGCGTCCAGCTCGCCGTCGCCGACGCCCTGTGCCACCTCGACACCGGCTGGGGCGGCAGCCAGCGCCGCGCCGCGCTGTACAGCCTGCTCCACGGCCCCATGGACTGGTCCACCGAGGCCGCCGCCTTCGCCCTGGGCCGCCTGGTCCAGGACGAACCCGCCCTCTTCCTCGACGTCCACGAAGCCTTCACCACCCTCGAGGCCACCCGCCCGGACAGCGGGGCGTGCTGCTGGCTGGAGGGGCTGTACACGGCCTGGTACCGCCTGGAGGGCCTGTGGGACCAGGAGCGGGAGGCGCTGGCGGAGAAGTGGAAGGCGGCGCGGGGGTAGAGAACCGGGGGTCGTTCTGGGTCTCTGCGTCCCGTTCTCTGCGGCTCGAGGGGTTCTTGGGGACTCGAGGCGCCGCTCGTCACAGAGGCTCAGAGGCACAGAGGGGTTCACAGAGGGGGGAGTGGCAGGGCACAGATGTCCGCCCCCCGGTCGGTGCTCGAGTGCCTTGGGGGAGCCGTTCCCGGCGCAGGTCAGTCCTCTCGGCTGGGACAGGTTGTGCTGTCCGGGCTCATTGAAGCCATCCGTGCCGCGAGAGGCCCACTCCCGCATCGGATCCAGGCTTCCTCTCTGCGAAATTCTCTGTGCCTCTGTGCCTCTGTGACGAGCGGTCTCGCACCCCGCCACGGAACCAAGCGAGGCACCGAGCGGTCTCCGCCCCCGCCACGGAACCAGGCGAGACACCGAGCGGTCTGCCCGCCCTTCGACCCCTGCGCTACTCCACCGCCCCGATCGCCTCCGCCCGCCGCTCCTCCGCGGACAACCACCCGTCCTTGTCGTTGTCGACGAACAGGTAGGCCTCGTCCCACAGGCGGCTCGCGACCTCCTTGTGGGCCTCGGACGCGGGGGAGCCGACCTCGATGGGGCCGTTGGCGCGGGCGATCTCGGACTGGAGCCAGCCGGGGCGGCCGAGCTCGAACACGAGGTCGCCCTCGATGCGCTCGACGTTGCCGCGGATCTTGACCTCGACGTCCTCGAGCTCGAGGGTGACGCTCCAGTCCTCGCCGTTGTTGTGGGTGCCGGACAGGGTGAGGGGGCCGGCGACGTGCACGGTGATCCCGCACAGATCGCCCACCTCCAGCGCGTAGCGGACCTCGCCCAGCAGGTCGTGCACGTCGGCCACGGCGATCTCGGACTCGGAGTCACAGTGGTCGATGGTCACCGAGTCGAGCGCCAGCTCCCCGCTGTCCACGGTCGCCGCGGGGGCCGGATCGGCCACGCGCAGCGCCACCATGGACGGGTTGCCGACGTAGATGCCACCGTGCTCATCCGTGGACGTGGCGCAGCCAGCCAGGAGCAACAAGGTCAACGGGGGGATGATGCGGGTCATACGCCCTCTTCGGTCGTGAGTGGGAATAGTTGCACGCCCAGCTGATAGACGGCCTGTCGTTCCCCTTCCGCCTGATCGCACAGATTGAGGATATGCCGTTCGAACGCCGCAATCTCGCGCTTCAGCCGCGGCACGAGCTCCAGGGGCACGCTCACGGTCACCGCTCCGACGTGGCGCGAGGCGGCGGGAACGGCGCCGATCGAGTCGGCCGCGTGGCGCAACATGCTCTGATGGTAGGTCTCGACGGCCAGATCGGTCACCTGGGGCGGCGTGACCAGCGCGGCCTCGGCGTTGCGCCAGCTCCCCTCCTCCTCGACCACGAGCCCCACCCGCCGCAGCTGGGCGAGGGCGTCCTTCGCCTGCTCGGCGGACAGGTCGGGCCACAGGCGGGAGGCGATCCAGTCCGGGTCGGGCCTGAAGTCGTCGAGCTTGACCAGCTCGTGGATGGCGGCGTTGTACCACTGAGCAATGCAAGCCCACGCGGCACCCTCGATGGTGCGGGCGCTGCGGAAGTGCGACGTGGCGGTGATCGCCTCCCACGCCCGCACCCGATCCTCCTCGTTCGCCGCCTGGTCCAGGGTGACCAGCAGCTCGAAGTGGGCGGACTCGTCGTCGTTCAGGTCCATCGCCTTGCAGACTGCGGGCGTGGTCAGGTCGGTCAGGTTGCGCTCACCCTTCTTGACGTGCACCAGCAAGGATGGGGACGACAGGCCGCCAGCCCGGGCGAACACCCGGTAGCTGAAGCGATCGTCCTGGGCCTTGCGCGCCTCGAACCAGTCGCGCAGGAACGCGCGGTAGTCGATGTAGTCGTAGACGCTGGGCAAGCCCTCTGCCCTCGCCTCACCCATGGTGGGCCTCCTGTTGCGACCGCCACATAGACACCCACGGTACTGCCGAGAATTTCGGAGCACAAACGTTCTCGGCCCGAGAACGCCCCCAGTGAAGTACCGGATCGCCGGGCAACGCCGATCCCCACGGTGTGAACGTCCGGTGAGGCGCCCCGGGACCGCCCGGTGGAAAGCAGGCTGACAGGGGCAATCGGTGTACACAGCCCGCCGGATCTCGGGCGGTGCATGCCGTGCAGCACGGTCCCGTTCTCCTGGTCGGAACACCCTGCTCAGTGTACACCTGCCAGAAACGATGATCTGCGTATCAGCTGATCTTTCAACTCTTCGTACACTGCCCCCGGGTCCATCCGATCAGCGGACTAGGATACGGTCGCATGGACGCTGGACCACCATCGAAGCCCCCGTGGCGCGGGCGACGCGAGCTGCGTCGGGTCGTGCTGGTCCTCTTCGCGCTGCTGCTGGTGCCGGTGCTCGGGCGCGGCGCCGAGGGGGACGACACCGGCGGCGGCTTCGGCCTCGGCAGCTTCCTCTCGCCCGGCCAGCTCGCCCGGCCCCACGCCCACCTCGAGGGCGTCACCCAGTGCACCGAGTGTCACGTCGCCGGCGAGGGCGTCACGGCCGAGCGCTGCCTGCGCTGCCACGAGGACGTGAAGGCCCAGGTCGACGCAGAGAAGGGCTTTCACGCCGACAAGGGCGCCGAGTGCATCACCTGCCACCCCGACCACAAGGGGCGCAGCTTCAGCCTCACCCGCTTCGACGACCAGGCCTTCGACCACAGCGCGACCGGCTTCGACCTCGAGGGCGCCCACAAGGACACCGAGTGCGCCGCGTGCCACACGGACCCGGACACCTGGACCGGCCTGAAGCAGGCGTGCATCGCGTGCCACGAGGACAGCCACGGCGGCGAGGTGGGCTCCCGGCGCCTGCTCGACGACTGCGCCTCCTGCCACGACCCCGACGAGTGGAAGGCCCTGCCACTGGCCCAGGAGGTCTTCGCCCATCTCTCCCCGTCACAGGCGGACTATCCGCTGGAGGGCGCCCACGCCGAGGTCGGGTGCGAGTCCTGCCACGCCGAGTGGCGCTTCCTGCCCGTTGAGCACCAGACCTGCACCGACTGCCACGACAACCCCCACCGCATGAAGGTCGGTCGGTGCACCGACTGCCACCCGACACCGCACCACTGGCGGGTCAAGGGCTTCGACCACGCGCTCACCGGCTGGAACCTCGAGGGCGAGCACGCCGAGGTGGCCTGCGGGGACTGTCACGGCCGGCACAAGACCCGGCGCCTGGACCACGAGCAGTGCCTGGACTGCCACGACGATCCGCACGAAGCCCAGTTTGCACCCAGGGACTGCGCCAGCTGCCACGACGTGCACGCGGCGGAGTTCGCGCTCGTGGGCTTCGATCACGCCGCCACCGACTTCCCCCTGCACGGCAAGCACGGAGACGTCGCCTGCGCCGAGTGCCACGGCGAGCCCATCCCCGGCCACTACACAGGCGTGGAGCACGCGGACTGCAGCGCCTGTCACGAGGACCCCCATCAGGGGAGCTTCCAGCCCACCCCCTGCAAGACCTGCCACAGCGAGCAGGGCTGGGGCGTCGAGGACTTCGACCACGACCGCACCGACTTCCCGCTCACTGGCACCCACGCCGAGCAGGAGTGCCAGAGCTGCCACGGCGAGGGCCAGTGGTCCGGGCTCTCCCACGAGGTCTGCACCGACTGCCACGCCGACGACAATCCCCACGACGACAGCGTGAAGCCGGAGACCTGCGCCGACTGCCACGGGACCACCGCCTGGGCTGCGGTGCAGTTCGACCACGCGACGACCGCGTTCGACCTGATCCCGGCACACACCGAGCGCGTCTGCGCAGACTGCCATGACAAGGCGCACTTTGCGGGACTCGACCCCACCTGCGAGGGCTGCCACGCGGACACCCGGCCCGGCTCGCACTACGCCGGCGCCTGCACCGACTGCCACGCCGGCGCCCACTGGACACCGGCCAGCCTGGGCGACAACAGCCACGCCATCACCGGCTTCCCCCTGAACGGAGCCCACGCCGCCGCCACCTGCCGCAGCTGCCACCCGACGCCGGGCACCTACGGCGACGTGCCCAGCACCTGCAACGGCTGCCACTCGGGCGACGATCCGCACCAGAACATGCTCGGCGACCGGTGCGAGGACTGCCACGTGGAGTCCAGCTGGGCCCGCACCCGCTGGCGCCACCACCAGACCGGCTTCCCCCTGCGCGGCGCCCACCGCCTCGCCGCCTGCACCGACTGCCACGCCACGTCCTACGTCGGCACCCCCACCGCGTGCTGGCGCTGCCACGAGTCCCAGGCGCCGCAGGACATCGAGGCCCACCAGTCCGCCTTCTTCGCCGAGTGCGACGCCTGCCATGCACCGCACAGCTGGGCCGTCGCCCGCATCCCGCACTGAGGCCGCCATGTCGAACCTGCGCCCCACCGTCCTGGTCGTGCTCACCGTCGTCTTCGCGACCACGGCGCTGGGCCTGGCCATGGTCCCCGGCTGCGGTGCGCGCTGGACCCCACCCGGCTACCACGAGCGGTGGGACCTCAAGGGGAAACACGAGGGTCTACCCTGTGAATCCTGCCATCCAGTCGGCGAGCCCCTCGCCGTGCTGCCGACCGCCTGCGCGTCCTGCCACGAGCCCGATCGCCCGGCGAACCACTACGAGGGCGACTGCATCGAGTGCCACGACGAGAACGGCTGGGACGGGGCGACTCCCGACCACAGCTTCTTCCCCCTGGTCGACCGCCACGACATCGCCTGCGTGCAGTGCCACGGCGACTTCTCCCAGGATCTCGACCCCACCTGCAGCAGCTGCCACGAGTCCGAGCGGCCCACCAACCACTTCCCGACGCTGGACTGCGCCGGCTGCCACACGCCCACCCGCTGGGGCGACGCCCACGTGGCCCACGACTTCTTCCCCCTGACGAACTCCCACGATCGCGACTGTGCCGACTGCCACGGCACCAGCGGCGACTTCACCGGCCTCGACCCCACCTGCAGCAGCTGCCACGAGCCCGAGCGCCCGGCGGGCCACTTCGCCGGCGAGTGCGACCGCTGCCACGACACGACCCGCTGGGAAGACGCGAGCTTCGACCACTCCGAGTACTTCCCGATCCCCCACCGGGGCGTCGGCACCTGCACCTCGTGCCATCCCGCCGGCTACCAGACCTTCGTCTGCACCGACTGCCACGAGCACAATCGGACCAACACCGACGAGCACCACAAGGAGGTCCGCGACTACAGCTACGACAGCGCGGCCTGCCTGCGCTGCCACCCGGACGGCAGGCATTGATCGCCCTGCTGCTGGCAGCACTCGCGAGTGCCGAGCCCGACGTCGCCGACACCGCCACCACCACGGTGGGCGTGTCCGCGGCATACTCGGCGTCGGCGCGCAAGGGCGACCTCGACCTGTGGCTCGGCGAGCGCGCCCGCTGGAGCCTGTCCGACGGGGAGCGCACCCGGGTGAAGCTCCTGGTCGACGGGCGCTTGCGCCTCGACACCTCCGACCTGCGCCTCGAGCGCTCGATGGTCCGGGCGCTCGGCGTGCGCGTTCATCGCCCGAAGCTGACGTTGGACCTGGGTCGTATCCCGGTCGCCGGGGGTGGCCCCCGCCTGGTCGACGGACTGCAGCTGCGCCTGCATCCCGGCCGTGATTGGGACGTCGGCCTGTGGGCCGGCCTCGCGCCCGATCTCTTCACCACCCGTCCGGCCCTGCGTCCCGGCGCCGGCCCGATCGTCGCGGTGCGCAGGCCCGGCGCGGTCGCCTCCCTCGCCGGTGAGGTGCTGCTCTTCGATGGCGCCCTGGACCGGGCGGGCCTGCTCTTTCAGGCTCGCCTCGCCGCCGAGCCCGGCTGGTCCGCGTCCGCCCGACTCGACCTGCAGCTGACCGACCGCGCCGGCCAGTCCGGTCTCGCCGACGCCTCGACCGCGGTCTCGTTCCGACCCGTGGATCCCGTGCGGATCGACGCCTTCGCCAACCTCTACAGCTCCCTGCGCTACCTGTCGTCCGAGCAGCTCGACCCCGACCTGCGCCGCTTCCAGGCCCGCCTGCGAGACAACGGCCTGGGCGGCGACCTGAGCCAGGACCTGCGCGATCCCCGCCTCTACCAGCTCTACGGCGCGGGGATCGGCTGGCAGCCCAAGGGGGGCACCGTGCCCTTCGCCAAGCTGCTGGGCCGGGTGCGCTACCACCCCGAGCCCGAGCGTCGCTTCACCCGAGCCTATGTCACCGCGGGGCTGCTCGCCTGGGGCGGAGACCTGGAGCTGGCCGCCGACGTCAACGCCTTCACCTACGGCGGCAAGCCCCAGGGCGACGTGGGAGTGCGCGCTGCCGTGTGGCCGCTCCCCAGCGGCGCCCTGGGGCTCGACAGCTCGTTCCGGGTCGTGAGCAACCCGGCGTTCGACGGAAGACCCGGGTTCTACGCCGATCTCTTCGTGGACGCCCGCATGAGCCGCGCGACCCTGCTGATCGTCGGGGTCGCGGGCAGCTCCCAGCCCGAGCCCGGCTTCGTCGATGTCGGCTACACGGGCTTCGTCAGGCTGGCGACCCGTCTGCGTAGGACACGACCCGCTTCCCATGGTGCGTCTGGATCGTGATGCCGGCCGCCTGCAGGAACTTCGTCGGCAGCACGCCGCCCGCGAACACGAACACGAAGTCGTTGGCGATCTCGTGGGGGCCGGCCTCTCCGGTCAGCTCCACGCGGTCGAGCGCGATCCGCGCCACGTGGGTACCCAGCGCCAGGGTCACGGTGCCCGCGTCCACCGCCGCCTGCAGCCGCGTCACATTGTCCGCCTTGGGACGGCTCAGTTCCTTCTTGCGGTACGACAGGGTGACCCGATTGCCGGGCTGCTCGGCCAGGGCGACCGCCGCCTCCAGGGCCGAGTCGCCGCCGCCGACCACCAGCACGTGGCAGTCCTGGAAGGACTCGGCGTCGATGAGCCGGTAGGCGACCTTGTCGAGCTCCTCCCCGGGCACGTTCAGCCGGCGCGGTGTGCCCCGTCGACCGATGGTGAGCAGCACCCGCTGGGCGCGCAGGGCCCGCTTGCTGGTCTGCACGGTGAACACGCCGTCTGCGCCCTTGCTGACGCTGTCGACCCGCTCCCGCCCGCTGACGACCAGGCCCGTCTTCCGAACGACGTCCTCGAGCAGCTCGACCAGCTCCTCCTTGCGGGCCGAACGCATGCGGACGGCGCCGTAGCCGGCGAGCTCCATCGGGCGGGTCATCACCAGCTTGCGTCGCGGATAGTGACGGATCGCACCGCCAAACTCGTCCTGGTCGAGCAGCGCGTAGCTCCGCCCCTTGTCGAGCAGGGACAGCGCCGCCGAGATCCCCGCAGGGCCCGCGCCGACCACGACCACGTCGACCACGTCGCCGCCGAGCCCCTTCTGCAGGCCGATGGAGGCGTTGCGGGCCGCCTGGGCGCCCTGCTCGACGGCGTTGGCGATGAGCCCCATGCCACCGAGCTCGCCGGCGATGAACAGCCCGGGCACGTTGCTCTCGAAGCGCGGGCTCACCTCGGGGATGTCGATGCCGCGCTTCTCCGAGCCGAAGACCAGCTCGATGGCGTTGACCGGGCAGGCGGCGGCGCAGGCCCCGTGGCCGACGCAGGACGAGCCGTTCACGATGTCGACGCGCCCATCGATGATGGCGATGACGTTCTTCTCCGGGCACGCCGCCACACACGCCCCCGACCCCATGCACTTCGCCGGATCGACCCACGGGCGGATGCTCGGCGGCTCGTGCCGACCGGCCTCCCGGGCGGCTGCCTGGGCCTTGCGCGCCTTGCGCTCCTTCCAGGCGACCCGGATCCAGGTGGGGAGCACGAGGAACACGACGATCAGCACCCCCGCGACGACGTACCAGACCCAGCTCATGACAGCCCCAGGGCCCACAGCGCGCGCAGGGTCTTGAGCGCGCCGCCGAACAGCAGGGCCTCGGCGACGTGGATGGCGACGATCAGGTACATCGCCTGCGCGAGCGGCAGGTGGAAGAGGTGCCACAGCCGCAGCCAGCGGGCAGCGACGTCATAGGCGCCGACGTTGCGCTGCAGGCGCAGCGAGGCGGTGAGGGTGCGGCTCGCGTCGCGGCGCACCGGATCGGGCAGCCCGGCCCCCTCGAGGATCCCGCGGACCGCGCGAGATCGGCGTCGAACCTCCATGTCCAGCCGGACGAGCCCCAAGAGGGAGCGCGCCTCCGCCTCCAGATCCCGCACCATGAGCACCGCCTCGCCGACCCGGGCTCCGGCGGCGCCCGGGGTCTGGGCGACCAGCTGGGCACGCAGATCGGTGAGCTGCTCCCGGGCCTCGCGCAGGCTGGCCGCACCCCCGCTCGCGCCCTTGGGGAAGTGGCCGTACACGTAGCGGCCGAAGATGCCGGACAGCGCGACCAGCACCATGCACCAGAAGCCGACCGCGATGAGGCCGCTGGGCATGACCACGCCGGCGTGCAGCACGATGAGGATGGGACCGAAGATCCCGCAGACGATGTGAAACGCGAGCCACAGGGGCATGGGTCCGAGCAAGCGCACCCGCAGCAGCATCTTGCGCAGGGAGTAGACCAGCATGCCGACCATCAGCGTCGTGCCGAGCAGGCCCAGCGACAGGCCGACCATGCCGCCCCCGCGGAACAGCGCGTGCAGCGGGTGATCGTGGCGCAGGGCGTCCGGGGTCGCGTAGTAGCTGAAGCCCTGCACGACGGACACGACGACGATCGCGGCGAGACCCAGGGCAAACAGGCCGATGAGCCCGCTCACCGCGCGGTGGAGCAGCGGCGTGCGCGGCGTGCTCACGGGTCGGGCGCCAGGTCGCCGTCGTCGTCGATCGCCAGGCGCGCCGCGCCCTCGATCGCCTGCTCCAGC
>MDTC01023118.1_pt1 | contig 40783 bp, 31 predicted proteins | sample 811181 | NCBI WGS metagenome assembly MDTC01 (sample SAMN05326644, study PRJNA326480) | marine metagenome | isolation source: seawater | place: Pacific Ocean: North | collected 2011
CTTTACTTTCTAGAACGACGTTCAATACGACGCATCAAAACGAACTGCCAATGCAAGTGAAATAGCAGTCTCCACCTAAGGCTACTGCAAGAAAAAAAGAGTTGAGGAAAAAGAAACGCACATTGAGGTTGGACACAAGGAGCAAGCCAACAATCTTATTTTCCAGGACGCATCTTTCGAAGCAGCTCTTTGTCCAACAAATCTTCCTGAGAAGATGTCTGGACTTGTAGCGAATCTGTGTACCAAAACACAGCGCCTCCTACAAAAAACAACATCCCCAAGAAGAACAAGATGAGACTTCGGCTACTTCGCCCATCCTCGACACCTACACTGACGCTCTCCTCAAACTCGTCGACAGACATCCCCCTTGATGCGGCATAGCCTTCGACATCAAAAAACATCCACACCGCAGCAGCCATCACGATCACTCCTGCCAACATCAAGCCAACACTCCAAAATGCGCTCTCCATGTTCTTCTCCTTCGTCAAGACAAAAATAAACACACAGAGCATGTCGAAGATTCACAAAGATCTGCACATCAACGATCACATCTTCTGCATACGGACCTTTGCAAATATCTCGAAGATTGGCTATCTTGAGACAGTTGAGTGGAAGTCTTTTTTCTCGTGAAGTCAACGAAGGAGAGTCATGAGCCAATTTGATGCGATCGTCGTGGGTGCCGGGCCAAATGGTCTGGGTGCCGCCATCTATCTCGCAGAACAAGGTGCCAAAGTCCTCGTCCTGGAAGCGTCAGAGACACCAGGTGGTGGAATGAGGACCAAAGAACTAACCCTTCCAGGCTATCATCACGACGTCTGCTCCGCAGCACACCCACTCGGCGCAGTCTCGCCCTTCTTTCGCACACTCCCACTCGAAGAGCATGGGCTACAGTGGCTCCATCCCCCCGCCTCCGTCGCCCACCCCCTCGACGATGGACCTGCGATCATCCAAAGCCGTTCACTCGAAGAGACTGCCGACTCCATCGGAAAAGATGGTCAAGCGTGGCGTCGTATGTTCGCCCCCTTCCTCAAAGATCCACAAGCCTTTATCGCCGACGCACTTGGTCCTCTACGTATCCCCAAACACCCATTCAAGTTGGCGCTGTTTGGCATGCAAGCGATGTGGCCTGCGACGTGGTACACCAAGCTGCGTTTCCGAACACACCGAGGCCGCGCATTGTTTGCAGGCCACGCGGCCCACAGCATCATCCCCCTCTCATATCCCTTCAGCACAGCGGTCGGAATGTTACTCGCGATGAGCGGTCATATCGTCGATTGGCCCATGCCCAAAGGTGGCTCACAGCGGATCACAGATGCCCTCGTCGGCTACTTTACGTCACTTGGTGGAGAGCTTCAGACATCGACGAAGATTACACACCTCGGTCAATTGCCAGATGCTCGCGTCGTCCTCTTCGATACAGATCCCACACAGCTCATCGACATCGCAAAGGACCAGCTCCCCAAAGGATACACCAAACGCTTGCAGGCATATCGCTACGGACCAGGGACGTTCAAGCTCGACTACGCACTCGATGGCCCAATCCCCTGGAAAGATCCGGCCTGTCTCAACGCCTCAACGGTCCATATTGGAGGGACCATCGAAGAGATCGCGGCGAGTGAACGTGCCGCGTGGAGAGGTGAACATCACACCAAACCCTTTGTGATGGTGTGTCAACAGAGCCAATTCGATCCAGGCCGCGCCCCCGAAGGCAAACACACAGGATACGCATACTGCCACGTGCCCAACGGCTCCGAAGTCGACATGACAGAGGCGATCGAGTCACAAATTGAACGCTTTGCGCCCGGATTCAAGGCACGCATCCTCAAAAGACACAAAATGAACACAAAAGCCTTCTCGCTTTACAACCCCAATTACGTAGGAGGAGCGATCACTGGAGGTGCCGCCGACATGTTCCAACTCTTTACCCGTCCGGTCGCCCGACTCGACCCCTACAGCACGCCTCACAAACGTCTGTTTTTATGTTCTCACTCGACACCACCGGGCGGTGGTGTACACGGTATGTGCGGATATTTTGCCGCCAAGAGCGCGTTACGCCGCTTAGAGAAAGAGACGATCCAACCCTTTGGATCGACCCCAACAAAAGGATCATCAACATGAGCTGGAATCGCAGCCTCCTCAGCCTCAGTATGTTTTGTTGTCTTTGTGTGCTTATCTTCTCCTGTAGTCCCCCGCAAATCGGCGAGTCAGACCAGTGTAAAGAGTGTACAGAGAAGGAACTTCAGTGTCTCAACACAGGCGGCAGCGTCCAATGTGTCGCCTGTCTCAACGACACCCACTGTCAAACTGCGACATACCCTGACAGACGCTGTAATGAAGACCATAAGTGTGTTTGTGGCAGTGACAAAGATTGCAAAGAAGGCTTTTACTGCACAGGTGGCATCGCCTGTGTCGAGTGTCGTGATGATAAGGACTGTGCGGCGCTAGGAAAGACCTTCTGTATTGACACCTTCTGCCAAAATTGTAAGCCCGGAAACACGCTCCCCTGTACGATCGAGAGCACGGAGTTTTGTAGTCCCGGCCAAAAAGAATGTGGTCCCAATGGATTGTGGAAGGCTTGTGAGCCCGTCGAAAAGAAGACCTGCTCGGAGGAGGAGTTCTGTCGAGACGGTGTATGTCTTTGCAACGAAGGGCTTGAGCGTTGTGGTGATGTGTGTGTGAATCTACAAAACAACATCAAATACTGTGGTTCATGTAGCAACGCTTGTGGGGACAAAGAGCTCTGTGCAGGAGGTCGCTGTGTCAAAGAGTGCCCACCAGATACGCCGGAGCGCTGTGGTGACGCGTGTGTGAATCTCGACAGAGACTCCTTTCACTGTGGCAAATGTGGTGTCCGATGTACCAATGGAAAACGCTGTCGTGGTGGTGCCTGTCAGTGCCCAACAGGTCAACTTTTGTGTGACGGTCAGTGTGTCTTCCCACAGACAGACGCACGGCACTGTGGGGCTTGTGGGAACGCTTGTAAACAAGGGAGCGTTTGCGCCAATGGTGCCTGCCTGCTCTCATGTCCAAAGAGCACCCCTGAGACGTGTTATGGAAGCTGTGTCGACCTTCAGACCGATGATGCACACTGTGGCGCTTGCGGGAAGGTCTGTCCAGTGGGGCAACTTTGTAAGGCCGGCGATTGTGTTTGCCCTGATGGACAACAGCTCTGTGGAAAGCAGTGTGTCGATATCAATATTCATCCAGGACATTGTGGACAGTGTGAGAAGCGTTGTGTGAATGGTCAACGTTGTGCCGCAGGGACATGTCTAACAAATTGTCCATCAGCGACACCTGACGCTTGTTATGGGGGTTGTGTCGACTTTCAGACAAACCCCTCCCATTGTGGTGCCTGTGGAAAAGCCTGCCGACGCGATCAACAATGTGTCCAAGGAAAATGTATCTGCAACACAGGAGAACAAGAATGTGGTGGTGTCTGTGCAATCCTCGAAGAGAACCGCCTCCACTGTGGTGCATGTAACAACAAATGTGCGACCAACGAATCCTGTCACCAAGGCAAGTGTGTCGCGACCTGTCCAAAGACCGCACCTGATCTGTGTTTTGGTTCATGTGTCGATCTCAATCAGAGCACAAGACATTGTGGTGCCTGCCGAAATGCTTGCGCGACAGGACAGCTCTGTAACAAAGGTAAGTGTGAGTGTCCAAACACCACGACACTTTGTCAGGGACAATGTGTGGACACTTCATCGGCTCGGTTACATTGTGGCGCATGTGGCACAAGTTGTTCAGAAGCTGAGGGATGTGTTCAGGGCGTGTGTATCCAACAGGGGTGCCCCCAAGGCAAGACGGAGTGCGCGAAAAAATGCGTGGATGTCCAGAGCGACGCGTTGCATTGTGGGGAGTGCGGAAAAGCTTGCGCATCTGGAGAAAGTTGCCAGTCAGGAGCCTGCAAATAATCCCCCCATGTTGACGCTGTAAAAAAAGAGTCCGGACAGTCCGCGCCCTCCTTTCCTACCCCAAAAAAACCCTCAAGTCCCCCAGAAGATGTGACGTTTAGGATAGTGACAGTTCAAAGCTTGCGCCGCGAGATACATGATCTCACAGATCACATCTAATGCCGTAAACGTTCCAGTCTCATGTGCCGGATCAACAGACACACGAGATCAAAAGGATATGGGGAACACACGCAACGGAAGCACTTATGGTACCCGGCAGAGCACAAAACCAACGCATTTTGAAAACACAAAGGAGAAAAAATGCCCGCTCAACTGTATCGGTGGTGTGTCCCCTTACTGCTGCTCTTTTCATTGCTTCCGACACGAGCAGACGCTGCCCTAAAGCACGGCAGCATCATCGGCCTCTACAACACTACACACAAACGCTTTATCGCCATGACGAGCACGATGGAAAACAAGCGCTTGCGAATGGCATCAGATGGAACAGGCCAGACAAATGGAATCCTCCCGTATGGACTCAAACAGCTTCAATTTAAGGTAGTCAATGCAGGTCGTGGTCAGATCGCATTGTACAACATCGCCCACAGACGTTTTGTGACGATGACCAACCAGACCATGGAGAAGGACAAAAGGCGACTGGTGATGGCCTCTGATAACTCGGGTCGCACAAGAGGTCGCTTACCACGAGGGTGGCGCTGGGAGCGCTTCAAGGTTGTCAACCTTGGACGCGGTGAGATCGCGCTGTACAGCACGACCCATAGACGCTTCGTCACGATGATCAGTAGACGATTAGACGGACGCCTTTTCCTATCGACAGCCAACAAACGCACCTCTGCAACACTTCCAGGAGGATGGCGTTGGGAGCGCTTTAAAGTTGTCAAGCCCGAGAAGCCCGCGCCCATGTTCACAAGAGCCCCAAAACAACTCAAAGAAGGACAGCGCATCGGCGTCCTCAAGCGCTACAAATCAGGTATGCACTACAAGTGGTTTGGGACCGCGCCCATCTGCCGAGCGAGCGCAAGAGATTGTACGAGACGTGGGGGGAGACAGAAAGGGACGGACCACTACGGTAGAGACCGTTATGGACGTAGACAAAGTAAGTGTCACTCAGGTATCAAAGTGTACTGCGCGTTGCCGACTTGGAAGACCTACCGCACAGCCCACACATTCAATGGAAAGAAGTACCGGTATGCCTGGATTGGAACGGCCCCCGTGTGTGGCGGCAAGGTCCAGGATTGTTATCGCCAGTGGGGTCCAAAGGCCTTTTATATCGCGAGTGACAAGTCAGGTGATGGCAAGCGTTGCCTAAGAGGCAAGAAGGTGCTCTGTGGATGTAGTCGAAGAGACTGTCGTGGCAATCCCCGTGACAGTTCCTTTGTCGCGGTCGTCAAACGCGCAGCCAACGACATCCGTGACCGGATACAACGGATCAGCTCCACACGTGTCTTCATCGCCAATCACACGGGGATGCGAGTTCGTTTTAACACGCGCACCAATATCCCCCGTGGCAAATGGAAGCTGATCAACCGCATCGGTAAAAAAGGCAAGCGCAGCGAGGTCTACTTTATCAACCGATGCCGTGGCATCAAAAATGGACGCAATTACAACATCGTAACTGAAGTCTCGTTGGAAGAAAAAAAGGGCCTCTCCAAGAGTCGATTTTATGCGCGCTTGGACATGAGAGGAGAGAAACTGTGTAGCAAGCTCAAACATGGCGCGACCTCCAGTCCAACGCCTATCCGCAACTTTGCGAGTGTGCGCGTCAGAGGCTTCGATAACACAAAGACCCATTTTTACACATGGAAGCTCGGAGACGGCCGAGAGATTACAGTCTTATACAGAGCGTACTTTACAGGGAACAGGGACAACATCGAGTACTACCTGCTCCCTGCGATCAAGCCACCCAAGAAAAATGATGGCATCTCCTCCCTCACCAACGTCCCACGAAAACCACGAAAAAAAGTAGGACGCACAATTGCAGAGAACGAGCGGCTTGTTGCCATTCATAAGAAGCGGTACGTCGGAAAAACACTCCAAAACCACCCAACCTTCAAGAAGCTCAAGAAGCAGTACTCAATTGCTGCGACCGCGTTCCAAAGATATCGATGTGAGACGGAAAACCTGAAGGTCTTCAAGGTCAAGGTTTGCCAGGGATTTGTACGTGGTCACTATCGATTGAAGATCCATCTACATCCATTCAACTCCAAAAAAGCCGCCAAGATATCCATCCCAGGACCTGTCATGAGTTATGTCTTGAGATTGATCTTCAAAGCCAAGAGGGGGATGGACAAGGCCAAGCAATACGCCGACAAGATCAAGAAGCTCAAAGACGCCATTGTCAAAACGTTTGAAGAGAAGATCAAAAAGATCAAGGCCGCAGCCAAAAAGAAGATCGACAAGTACAAGAAAAAGTTCAAGACGACGTGGAAGAAGAAGTTCCGCCCCAAAATCAACAAGTACAAGAGTAAGATGTACAACTACTTCAATAAGGGCGGGAAGGGAAAAATCGGCCAGGCGATCAAGAAAGTCAAAAACAAACTCAAGACGAAGCTCAAGGAGCTGCTCAAAAAAGCACGCCATAAGAAAGGATTCCTCGCGAAGTTCAAGCGCAAGATACGCAAGCTCAAAAAGCTCTCCAAGACATCGAGAATTGTCGGAGGCGGAAAGGTCTTTCTGGTCACCTTCTTTAAGGATGAGTTACCAGCCGAAGCGCTTGATGCCTTTATCACTTGTTGGCCTTACAAAGGAGCAAACAAGCGATTGTGTTTGATCACGAGTTTAGGCGATGCTGTCAGCAACTCACTCTTCAGCGCAGCGATGGGTGTCGCGGGGCCTGGTATCGACGCAACTGGAACGGCGATGTGTACAGCCGTGGCCGGCACAGTCTCCGCCGCGATCACCGCAGGAACAGCAGGCATCGGAGGACTCGTTGTCCCCGCAGTCGCCCCACTTGTCACCATCGCGTGTACCTTGATGTATAACCTCGTCGTTGTGGTCGTCACGGATGAAGTGCTCAAAAAGCTTTGGGACAAATTGATGGATGGACAGCCCAAAAAACTCTTCCAAGGATTCAGCAGGATCGTACTCAAACCAATCCCTACAAGCTGGCTTGTGTGTCCGGCTTTTTGCCAAAAAACACTCCCCAAAAAACTTTATCCCGTCGGACACAAAGCAGGAAAAAAAGGCTCCAAAGGCCTCCTGACACCTGGAAGCGTCATCGCACTGTACAGCAGGGCACACAGGCGATTTGTGGTGATGACCAACAAGAGATACAAAAGGGATCGGAGACGTTTTGTTGTCGCCTCTGACAGCTCAGGACGTACAAGAGGAAGACTCCCAAGAGGTCCGAAGTGGGAGCAATTCAAAGTTGTGGATGCAGGTCGTGGTGAGATTGCGTTGTACAGCATCGCTCACAGACGCTTTGTGACGATGAGTAACCGACGGAGTAACAAGCGTCTGGTGGTCACCTCTGATAACCTGGGCAATACAAGAGGCAAACTGCCCGCAGGTTGGAAATGGGAGCGCTTTAAAGTCGTCAAAGTCAGCCGTGATGAGATTGCGCTGTACAATGTCGCTCACAGACGCTTTTTGACGATGACCAACCGACGAACAGGTCGTCGCTTCATTCTCTCAACTGCAGATCGAAAGACCTCCGACAAACTGCCCAAAGGCTGGAAGTGGGAGCGTTTTAAAGTTGTCAAAGTGAAATGATCTGAAAGAGCCCCTCCCCCTAAATCCTCAGCGGATAGGATTGCCCAGGTTGTACAACGCCTCGGCCTTTGAATCATCTGCCCCTCGACACACTCCCACTCTCCTATCAACGATCAATCTTCGGGATATTCGACATCACTGTAGAGATAATCATCGTTATCATAGGAGGGTTTTTGTCTCGACTGCACAGGGGTTTGCGGGATAACAGTGGAGACGATATTGCACGACTCGGTTTCATCGTCGTAAACGATCTTGGCTTTTCCGTTGGAGAGCTGCTTGCGAACGGCCAGCACCTTCTCCTCAAGTCCAACTTCAGAGAGGCCATAGTCTGTCCCCTCCCGCAAGATGAAGGCTTCGATCAACGATCGCAAAACATCAGGACTCAATCGCTCTGGTGGGATGTCCATCTTCTCATTCCTTTCGGCCCGAGTAAGGCACACAGCACGACGTCTCACATAGACGTCTTTACACACATACACAAGATGCACCAGGAAGATATCACTTCCTCTCAGGATCTGCACACAAAAAGATCAAAACAGAGCGCAAACATCAAAAAAGAGCAGAACGATCCCAAGGAGATAGAAAAAAATCGAAGAGTCACAAAGCGTCCCCCGGATATTGACAGAGCCAAAAGGTCTCTCTACAATCCCTTTGTCCGCATCTCCCGCAAGTGACGAGCAAATGATCACGTTCCACCCCACACCTGGGACAACTGAAAGAAAAATGGATGTCCACTTTCTCCCAATCCACAAGCTACACATCCCCAAAAAAGAAAGGGTGGTTGCTCTTCGTAGGCTTCTCACTCCTGTGTCTTTGTGTCATCTTCACAGGATGTCCCCAACACACCTCCAAAACACTCCATATCTTTGCAGCGTCGTCCCTCACAGAGTCCTTCCGTGCGCTCAAACAGGCCTTCGAGAAGACACACCCAACGATACACGTCTCCCTTACTTTCGCGGGGAGTCAGGTCTTGCGTTTACAGCTCGAACAGGGTGCATACGCGCACCTCTTTGCCTCAGCTAACCAGACACACATCCAGAGACTCAAGCGGTCCGGACACGTCACAAAAACACACATCTTCGCCAACAACACCCTCGCGCTGATCGTCCCCTCAAGTAACCCGGCGAACATCAAAACATTCGAGGATCTGCCACGCGCCAGACGCCTCGTCGTAGGAACAAAGCACGTCCCTATCGGCATGTACACAGAGAGACTGTTCAAACGAGCTACACATCAATACGGCCCAAACTTTGGCAAGCAGGTCCACACACGCATCATCTCAAGGGAGAAGAATGTCCGCCTCGTCCGCGCCAAAATCGCGATGCGAGTCGCTGACGCAGCGATTGTGTATCACACAGACACACTCAACCAAGCGGGCATACAGACCATTCCGATCCCCAAAACACTCAACGTCAAGGCCATCTACGAGATCGCACAGCTCAAGCGCGCACCAACATACACAAAACAATGGCTACAATTCATCGTCTCCCCATCTGGACGTGATATTTTGAAGCGCTATGGATTTGGAGTAAGTGAGTGAGGCAGCCGACCAACAGATTCATCTACGGAGTGTCTATCTGCCTGGCTTACTTGATGTTTGGGTTGCTCATGTTGCCACTGCTTGGCTTACTCACTGCGACAACACCAGCGCAGTGGCTTACAAGCGTCAAACAGCCGATATTCCTACCAGCGTTGTGGCTAAGTCTCCAGACGACATGTTGGAGTATGTGTATCATTCTTATCGGTGGGACACCGCTCGCGTGGATGCTGGCAAAGTCGGCGACACGACGTGCGCAGCTCGCGACCTTCTTTGTCGATGTGCCTCTCGTCCTGCCACCAGCCGTCGTGGGCATTGGACTTTTGTATACATTTGGCCCTTCTGGATGGCTTGGGAGCTGGTTGAATGATTGGGGACTCCGCGTCCCATTTACGACCACAGCCGTCGTCCTCGCGCAAGTCATGGTCTCCGCGCCTTTTTACATCCAGTCGGCGACAGCATCCTTCAGAAGACTCCATCCCGACCTTCTCCTCGTAGGTCGGACATTAGGCCACACGCCCACAGGGGTGTTCTTTCGCATCGCGTTGCCTCTCTCTCTTCCGGGATTGCTTGCAGGAGCGGCTTTATCCTGGGGGCGAGCGCTTGGTGAATTTGGCGCGACGTTGCTCTTCGCTGGCAATTTACCTGGGACCACACAGACCATGCCGCTCGCCATCTATATGGCGTTGGAGTCCGACGTCCACGTCGCGATCGCCTTGTCTCTGTTCCTTGCGGCCTGTGGGATCTTTACGCTCTTTGCTCTCCGTGTCTTCCCGACATATTTTTGGCGGAATACAGAGGAAGTACAACAATGACGAAGTGGTCGATCGATATCACCTTCCGTCGAGGACATTTTGTGTTGGACGTACAGCTCAAAGGGACGCACTCCTCTGTCGCGATCATCGGCCCAAATGGTTCTGGAAAAACAACACTCTTGCGAACCATCGCTGGTGCCTACCGTCCAGAGGCTGGACATATTCAAATGAACGACAGGTTGCTCAACGACACCTCTCAAGCTCTCCATCTCCCGCCAGAAGACAGACAGATGGGATATGTCCCACAAGGCTACCAACTCTTTCCTCATCTAGACGTCCTCGATAATATCTCTTTTGGGCGCTCTGCACACACACCACAAGGGAAGGGGCAACGACGACAACGGGCCAAACATCTACTTGAACAGCTAGGATGTGCGGCGCTTATCGACCGTAAAGTGAGGGGTCTCTCAGGTGGTGAACAACAGCGCGTGGCGATCGCGAGGGCGCTTTACATACAACCACATTGGTTGTTATTAGATGAGCCACTCTCAGCACTGGACCCTCGTATTCGTCGAGAAGTGAGGGACTTTTTACGAAAACATATCATCCAAGAGACGCGGCCATTGTTCTTGGTGACACACGATATGCGCGATGTGTTTGCGTTATGCAACTATGTGTATGTGATAGAAGACGGTAAGGTCGCACAAGAAGGCACTCCAGAAGAGCTCCGAACCCATCCGACAACACCTTTTGTGGAGGAGTTCTTCTTTGCAGACATGATATCACGAACGTAGGTCAGCTTAAATGCTCCTCTCGCGAAGCAATCGCATGAGTATGATGTCGAATTTTCCAGATAGCGTCGAGCCTTGCACCCGCCCCCAATATTACATACCCCCCCATTCCCCCGGCAAGGTCGCCCCTTCCACCCAAGACTGGTGTTGTATTTTTTCGGTAGCATCGAGCCTTGTGTCCGCCCCCAACATTATACAACATTGCATTCCCCCCGTAGATTCGGACCTTGCATCCGAACTCAACATTGCATAATATTGCATTACCCCCGTAGGGCTGGACCTTGAACCTGACCTCCATACTGCATAATGCCAATTTTCCCCCGTAGGGTCGGGGCTTTTTTCTGATCTCTACATTGCACAATATTGCATTTCCCCCGTAGGATCGGGCCTTGTGCCCGACCTCTACATTGCATAATGTTGTATTTCCCCCGTAGGGTCGGACCTTGTGTCCGACCTCTATGTTGAATATCCTTCTCGCGAGAGGAGTATAAGGCCGTTGGATGGATAAAATCGAAGACAAGAGGGTAGAGTGTGGGTCCTCAGGCAAGTCATGAGGAGAAGGCATGGCCATCGCCATCTCGACGACGAATCACAAAGCCTGTGATTTCAGCAACAACCTTCTGTGTTCGTCTCATTTTCCGTATCCTTTTCTCCATCCGACGATGGTTATGGTGTTTGTTGGTCAAATTTTGCGATAAAGCTATCTGCCCCTTGACTCCTGCAATCTGTGAGTTCGGGATTGGATGTAAACGATATACCATCAATGTTCACGTCACCACAAAAAGGTGTTGCATAATAAACCCCCTGTTTTTGATCGATGTATACACGTCCTGTCCATGATTGCTTGAAGAGTTTGATCCACTCCCAACGCTTTTGGGTGTTGAGTTTGAGTATGTAGGCGTGTTGTTCTTTGTCTCGTTTCACAAAATCATCACCAAAGCTCATCTCTCCCTGAAAGGTCCCTGCAAAATAGATATTTCCAAGAACATCGACAGCGATATTCCCTAGCCATAAGGCTGAGTTCTGTTCTCCCTTTACGGAACCATCGCGTCTCCACATAACCTTCAAATCTTTATCCAACTTTGCAACCGTGAAGAGGTGAGAATACTTTTCACCCTTGATTGTTTGCCCAGCGAATTCTGCACCACTCAAAACATTCCCTACGAAGAGAAATCCTCCATCGGAGGTCAAGCGAAAGAACTTTCCATACGGACTTGCAGGTGTCATAAGCATCTTGCCCCAACGCCACTCCCCTTCAGCGCTGCACTTCGCAAGAAACAACCCAGATCCATGAGAGCCAACAGGAAGAACTTGATCTCCAAAACGCAAATCAAGAGAAAAGCTTCCGAGAACATACACCTCCCCTTTAGCATCGATTTGTAAACTATTTATCGTGTCGTACTCCTTTCCTGCAAACTGCTTAAACCAAAGTAACTTGCCATCAGGACTTAATTTTGTGAGCGTCAGGTCTCGCTTTCCCAGCCGCGAATATGTCTTCTCATCAAAAACAACACGATTGTGTGTGATTTCTCCACCAAGGTAAATATTGCCTTGTTGATCTACCACGAGGTGGTGACCTACGTGATGCTCAATATCCAAATGGAGGACTTTCGTGTCATCCACTTCATATTGGATACCTTTTGCCCAGAGCCATTTTCCTTGCGCATTGAGTTTTGCGACAAATGTTGCAGAAGGGCCTTGTCGGCTCTCTTTGAGTGTAGTCTTCCCAAAAGTCGGTGTTCCGTGATAGCGACCGATCACAACAATCTCACCACTATCCATCACATAAAGACCTTGCAGAAACAAAGAAAGATAGCCTCCAGAGGGACACTTCGACAGCTCGGCGGCCCAGACAAGCTTGCCATTTCCATCAAGCTTCAACACAAAGGGGGAGTTACACCCTCCGGGAAACGTAAAGTTGTCCCACGTAAAGGATGTTCGCGCGCTGCTTCCGTAATATACATATCCCTGTTTATCGAAGGCGACTCTTGGCCACCAAAGTCCTGCTACATTTTGATGATGATACCACGCGAGAGTTGGTGGTGGGACGATCTTTGGTGTAGGAGGTTCTTGTATCTCTTCCTTGTGTAATGTTTCGGGGACTCGTTCCTCTTGGGATATTTCCTGCACATGTTTTTCCAGCCCAGCGTCAAGCTGTGTTTGACCATCTTGTTGCTGAGGTGCATCCCCATGACAATCCCACATGAACAAACTAGAACACATCCCTAACACCAACATCCATTTACGCATCGAAGGGCTCCTCCCTCATCATAAGCTTTACGTAAGACAAAGATACGAAGGACATCAATATGGCACAAACCTTAGACACATGCAAGGACCACCAAGAGCTAGAAAACAAACGATGCGTGAGCATCGTGGGGTCTGGGGGCAACGACCCCAGGCGGGTGTGGGCAGCCAGCCCACTATACCAAGCAAAGCGCGGCAGCTGTAAGGTCAAGCAAAGCGCGGCAGCAGGGGCAAGCAAAGCACGGCAGCCAGGGCAAGCGGAGCGCGGCAGCTGTATGGGCAAGCAGAGCGCGGCAGCTGTATGGGCAAGCAAAGCGCGGCAGCTGTATGGGCAAGCAAAGCGCGGCAGCTGTAGGGGCAAGCAAAGCGCGGCAACTGTAAGGGCAAGCAAAGCGCGGCAGCTGTAAGGGCAAGTGGAAACTTGCCAAAAAAAGGCAGCTTGCCCGAAAAAACCATGTCCCCCAGGTAAAACAGAATGGTTAGACGTTAGATGCTATCGATTCGCTTACGACCCAGAGTTGATCGGCCATGACATCATCAAGGCCATGTTTTGTTGGTTGTTTGGGGTTGCTGTCGGAAAAATACTGTCCAGAGTACGCTTCAACGCCAGGACGTGTCGCGAGGTAGCAAGAGGTTGCGGCCCCTTGTGGGATACTTTTGAAGGCGATGACGCTCGCGACAGGGAACAAGATATTGCGAACGATTGGGTTCATGTGACGTGAGAGGTTGGTCTGGATAACACCTGGGTGGAGTGAGTAAGCGGTCTTTCCTGTCCCCTCAAAGTTTTTGGCGAGACGTCTCGCAAACAGAATATTGGCCAGCTTGGATTGGCCGTAAGCTCCCCAAGGTGTGTATCCCTTTTCTCCAGAGAGGTTGTCGAACTGTATCCCTTCTTTGTATGCTCCACGATGGGCTTCGCTGCTGACCATCACAACACGAGCGTCGTCTGTGAGTTGATCCAGGAGACCAGTCACGAGGATAAAATGACCGATGTGATTGGTGAAGAATTGAAGCTCATGGCCATACTTTTGTTCGAGTGTAGGCAACGCCATGATTCCAGCGTTGCAGATGATCCCATCGAGAGGATGTCCCAAACTCTTGACGCGTTGCACACAAGCTCTGACAGAGGCTGGTTCGGAGAGCTCACAAGCAACAGGTGTTGCGTTGGCAGAGATTTGTTTGATCGCATTTTCAGCCTTTTCAACACTGCGCGCAGCAGCGATCACATGCGCACCACGAAGGCTCAAGACACGCAATGTCTCAAGACCCAAACCAGAATTGCACCCCGTCAACAAAAATGTCTTGCCAGACAAATCAATCCCCTGTGTCACATCCTCTGCCGTGCTGCCATACCCAAACCCACTTGGACCTTTTCCCTTCAGCAAACTCACCAATGACATCTCTATGCTCCTTTGTCGGATGAAGCCAGCCCAAGACTGGCCTGAAATCAAAAACGCCGACAAGATAGTCACCCTCACTCACAAAGACAACCCAGCAAACGGTTTTGCAAACGCCCACAACACATCCTGAAACACAGGTGGCGTGAACAGACTCTTCGCACCTACAAACCCGGACCTCAAAAAAAAACCACCGCTTGATACACAGGCGGTGGTTTCGTTTATCTTTTCACACAGTCCCACTTTCGAACGAGGAGAGACCCATGATTGGATCCTGAGAGAGTCATCGACCTTCTCGCTCTGCCTCAAAAAGCAAAAGATACACCACATTCCCCCTCTTGCCCTTTTCATCATAAAAAACATACAACTAAACAACGTCACATGCACACTCGGTGAACCACATTCACTCATAAAAGACAGTGGCTGAACACTTGTTTCGCCTGAAAACATCAACGTAAACAACGAATAAACATAAAGAATCTAAAATCCACAACAGTCGAGTATCTCTCATCCAGTCATGGTGGAACAACACTCCAATAAGCCTGGCAAGGAAAGATTCGAACAGTTCGAAACCTTGTCATTTATCTCACATCTCCAAAGGTGGGTAGTCGGACATTCTTTCTCTCGGAAGAGAGAAAAAAATAGCCAAAAAAAATGGCAACGATCACGAAGGATTAAACGACCATACAAGGATGGATGAGCAAAAAGCTCGTGGATCAAGACGGAGTGATGTATTAAAACAATACGGTGCAAGGAGTCACCAAACGAAAGGGACTGAGCAAAGAACAATGATGAAGGTAGACAGGCAATTACAAGAGAGTATACACAAGGACATCGCTCCTGTGGCGTTGATGCTCTCCGTTTTGTATGGTTTTTTTACGTTGATGCACATGCTCTTGTTACCATCTCCACAAAACATCCGCATGTCCGTCTTGTCCTCGTTTACGTCAGTAGCCCTCTTGTTCGTTCGCTATGCCGTCCGACGCGACAAGATTTCTGTAAAGTGGGCTCATTATCTCGCTGATATCGTCTTTTTGCTGTGCCTAGTCAACTCATTGGCACACATGCACTTATTGCGGGATGGTTTACAAACGACCAACGTCATCATCATTTTGATTGCGGCCGGTTTTTTGTTCACCTCAACAGTCCACCTTGTTGGGATATTTGTCATCTCCATGGGGCTTTGGGGCTCACTGATACTTGGCATCGCGACACAAAGAGAAGCGCTTCATTTTGTGTTTGCGCTGACGACGGCGCTCGCGTTGTCAACACTCGTGCACTTGCTGCGTGTTCGACAACAAAGACAACTGCTCGAATTCAACCAAGAGGATTCACAGCGACTTTCCCATCTTCAGCACGCACTGGAGACCCAACGGCAGGCACAAAAGCTCAAAGATGAGCTTGTATCTGTCGTCAGTCACGAGCTGCGCACTCCCCTCACGTCCCTCCACGGGGCACTCGGTATTCTGCGAGAAAAGCCCGAAGACATTGACGAAAAAACCGCCCAACGTCTCCTGGACATTGCACACAGAAACAGTGAACGACTCAAAGATCTGGTGCAAGATTTGTTGGATCTCGGCAAATTTGAATCAGGACAACTTGAGGTCACACTCCAACAGATCGAGATTTCCGAACTTATCGAGCACGCGATGCATGACCTGGAGTCTTACGCGCAGCGGTTTGATGTCACTTTCCGGTTGACCTCTCCAGACAAGCCTGCGTGGGTGGAGGCGAATAAAAGCAAGCTCATGCAGGTCATCACCAACTTGCTCTCCAATGCATCGAAGTTCTCCCCAAGAGGGAGTTGTGTGGAGATCCAGATACACAAGGTGGAGCGACACTGGCGCATTGATGTTAAAGATAAGGGTCCAGGGATTCCAGAAGATTTGCAACAAAAGATCTTTGAACCGTTTGTCCAGGTCGACGCATCGACCACCAGAAGCAAGGAAGGAACGGGGCTTGGACTGAGCATCTCCCTCGCGCTGATCAAGGCGATGAAGGGACAACTTATTTATACAGATAACCCCGGCGGTGGCAGTGTCTTCTCCATCGCGCTCCCCGCTATCCCCACACCAAAAGCCTGACCCCCCCAAAGCTCTGTACTTAGGACAATCATCCCCCCAACCCTCTTGGCAGTGGTGTGCGAGATTGTGTTTTGGGGAGAGGCACGACTGGCAGCGCAAAAGAAAACGTCGAGCCCACATCCAATTGGCTCTCTACGGAAAGATCACCACCAAGCATCCGACAAAGATTGCGACAGATGGCCAAGCCCAGACCAGTCCCTTCGTACTTGCGTGTCGATGAGTTATCACTCTGTTGGAATGGCTCGAAGATCTGCCGTTGATGTTTTTCGGAGATACCAATCCCCGTATCCTGCACTGCAAAGGAAAGCAGCTCTCGTCCAGTTGGAGACGTCATCCGAACAATCTCGATACGAATCTCGCCCTCGCTTGTAAATTTGCTCGCGTTTGACAACAAGTTCAACAACATCTGCCGAAGTTTGACACGATCCGTCCGCATCGTCCCAATTGAGGATGAACACATCAGCTCTACACGGTTGTTGTTTTTTTGCGCGAGGGGCGTACACATCCCAACAATCTCAAGTGCAAAGGAGTGTACATCGAAGTTCTCGTTGAGGATCTCCATCTTGCCAGCTTCGATCTTGGACAGGTCAAGGATATCGTTGATCAACTGCAAAAGATGCTGTCCTGAGTGGTGAATGCGCTTGAGGTCCTCACGAAAGATATCCAGCGCCCCCTCTTCCAGATCTTCCATGAGCATCTCGGAGTAGCCGATAATTGCGTTGAGGGGTGTGCGCAACTCGTGACTCATCCTCGCCAAAAAGTTACTCTTGGCATGACTCGCTTGCAACGCCATCTCATGAGCTTGCTTGAGCTCTTCATTGAGCTCTCGCAGTCGCGTCTCTGCGAGCTTTCTCTCCTTAATTTCGCCTTGTAGCGCGAGCGTACGGGACTGCACACGCTTTTCGAGTTCCATGTTGATCTGCTCAATGGTCTCGCGAGCTTCGTGCAATTCGAGGATTGTCTGACGCAAAAACGTCTCATTTTTGCGGTGAATGTCCTCGATGGTTTGACGGTTTTTTTCGCTCCGTTGTAGCTTCTTGCGTAGGATACGATTTTCACGCTCCACTTGTGACAGACGTTCTTGTAACGCCTTTACATCGACATCTTCCATGCTCTCCATTCTCATCCTCACCCAAGACCCATCATACAGGTCACTTTTCTCAATCAACCACACACACGAAATAACATGTTAGCCACCAAGCAGCACTGTGACAAATGTTTCGTTGTGAAGACAAGCAGGTGATCCCAGACTTGAAGGACCAATTTCACCGTATGAATAGAATCCTAACACAGGTAAGTCACCGATATGTTGTCGAAGTATTTCGTACTCCTCCCGCACCTGTGTCCCCAACAAATATTTTCTCGCAGCACAAGAGACGATCAACGCACACGCAGGCACCTTCCCTTGTGGGAAGCTCTCGAAAGCCTGCAACACAGATGTCTCACAGGCCTCCATGATCTTCTCGCGCTCCGGTGTGGTCAATCGTACAGTCGCGCCCTCCGGGATATCTCCCGTGAAAGTGACGCTCCCAGTCTCTTCGTCACACTTGAGCGGTGCGCGCAGGTAATACTCATCCGCATGTTTGGAGACGGAGACCGCGAGTGGATACTCTGTTGATGGTTTGACATGAGGGCCCAGGTAGTGGCTGTAGAATGAAAGCGCAGAGACACCGTCAATGGTCCACACAACATTCCCTTCTGCGCGCTCTACCACGCCCATTTTGCCATGTGGTTCCCAACCAGAGGCCACACCATGAGAGACATGCACATCACCCGAAAACAACAACATCGGCAATGCGTCCGTCAAGACTTCCCCGTTGTAAAATTGGTATGTTTTTTCAAAAGACCATTGATCCGCAGCGAGACCACCTGCGATAGGGAACGATTCTCCCAAGTTGGACTGCAACGCTTGGAGCAACACAGAGCTGCTCACGGTCATACTCTCTGGCGTGATAAAACACCACTTCGCCGGTAACGCTGTCTTGCTTTTGGCTTCAGATACAGCCTCGTTGACCGCGGCAGGGATACCATCGGACAGACGACGTCCCAAACCTGACGTGATTTCCACCCCATCCCCACAGGAAAACAACAACAACGTAAGCGAATCTTCTGTAAAAGAGAGCTTCGAAGATAACTCACCATCAGTCGTACAACCGACCAAGGAGATCCCTGGAAATGCTTCCAAAAGCCCATTCAACACGACCTGATGCTCCATCTCTATCGCAGCAAACAAGATCCCCGCGCTGGGCTTGTGCTCCCCCAACTGCTCGCGACATTGCGCGACAATCTCTCTGACCGCTTCGGACTCATCAGGATCTTCACTGTGACCGACCACTGCTCTCAACATGGTGTCTCCTTTCGCGTCTCTGACTTCTGCACAACCTTGTACATAATGTCTATATACACGGCCTGCCTCCCCCAAACTTGACCACATTCTTTGATATGTATCAAATCATTCATTGTTCTCCATCAATGAAACGTACACAATAAGCTGTACATCCTTATGATACATATTCCACAAATACAGAAAGAGAGCGCAAACAGTCTCTCACAAAGGTCCCCTTTGGAGCTTCCAAGGGCAAAGGAGCACACGATGAGCAACAAACAAGACAAGACATTGCAAACATCCCCAAAGAAAAAGAAGTCTTCCTGGCATAATCCGTTTGAAGAGATGGCGCGGACGTTTGACGATTTCTTCTCGCAAAACTGGCTCGAAAAGTGGAGCGATGATTTCCCTCTCGACAAAGAGAGCTTCGAGAAGTTTGGAACGAGCCTCAAGACCCCCCGCATCGATATCATCGACAAAGGCGACACGCTCCTCGTTCGGGCAGAGATCGCTGGCGTACACAAAGAAGACATCCACCTTCATGTCGATGAAAATGTCCTCTATATCGACGGAGAGACCAGACAAGAAGAGACTGAAGAAGACGAGCACTACCACAGACGAGAGATCCGCTCGGGCTCCTTTCACAGGACCGTCCACCTACCAGCGCGCGTCGAAGTGGAACGAGTCTCGGCCTCTTTCCACAACGGACTCCTCGACATCACCCTCCCCAAATGCCAAAAAGACAAAACCCCTGGGCGCAAAATCAACATCCAAACACAAAGCAAAAGCGCGTAACATCCCTCCACAACACCCACAAAACCAACCTCCCCTAACCAACCTCTTCGGGATACTCTTTGCCACACCAGCAGGGCACACGGACTCGAAAAACAACCCTTGAACATCTCTATGATTTTGTTGTTTTTTGGACATTTGCTTTACGACGTTGTACTCCTTACATTTGATCAAAGAGAATTTGCTCCAGTTCCAAAAGACAAGACCTCTGGAGCTGTATCCGACTTGGGAGGGAAGTATGTATCGTTGGTTTTTGTACACTCTGTCTGTGTTGCTCATCTCACTGTGTGGTTTGGGGTGCGTCAAGCAGTCTTCTCCAGGTGTCCGTAAGGCACCAGAGAAACCTCAACAAGATGCATCGACCACCCCAGTTGCGTCCAACAAGCAGGCCCCCAACACAACTCCTCCTCCCCAGCAGCGAACGACCAAAACGGCACAAGCTCCCGACAAAAAGACCGTCCACAAAAAGGTCGCCATAAAACCCGCCCAAAGACGTCCATCCCCTCCAGACAAGCCGGTCCAAAAAGCGCCGGTTCTGTTGACGTTCCGAGCGAGCAGCCTGAAACCCTACTTCTCAGAACGTCGCTATAGACGTCTGCGCTCGGCGTTGCGGTGGAATTGCAAGAAAGCTGACAATATCCTGAAGAAAAAAGATGCCTTCCCAGAGCGCCTGACTGGTGCGGCGATCTTTCTGCTCGCACGGTGTTACCAGCGACGCAGAAAATACGATGAGGCCCGCAAACGATACGCTCTGTTGCACAAAATGAACTACATCCTGCGCGATTACCTCTACTTCTGGGAGGCAGAGACGTGGGAGCGGCAAAGAAAATACGACAAAGCCAACGCCCTCTTTCTGAAAGTCAGCAAGCGCTCACGCTACTTTCGCTGGTCACGTCTTCGCGTTGTGGGCAACCTGTTCAAAAAGAAGAAGTACGACGAGCTGATCAAAGTCCTTCATCGAGACGGGTACCACAAAAGAAGAGACGCGACGTTTTGGTTGTGGATGGCCCGCGCACATCTCAAAAAGAAGACCAAAGAAGACGACAAACAAGCCAAAGTGTGGCTGAAAAAGATCTGGATCGAGAAACCGGCATCCGGCGAAGCGTATTGGGTCAAACGTGCTCGCTGGCGAAAACGCACACGTTTTACACTCAACACACAGGAGAAACTCCGCCGCGCCTATCGATACAATTACATCTATGCGTACAAACAAGCGCTCCGCGCGACGTGGAGCATCAAGAAAAAGCAGCTCACAGACGCGACGCTACGTTGTCGGTATCACTACGCCCGGGGCTTCGCATGGTTCCGCAGACGCATCTATTACAGAGCGGTCAAAGAACTCCTACAGGCTCGCACCCACTGTGTCAAACGTCCTTATGAACATGTGCGTATCTTGTATCGCCTCGGCCAAGCCTTCAAACGTAGAGGGATGGCCAAAAAAGGGATCCCCTACCTCGACGAGCTCGTCAAGTTGTACCCCAAACACTTTTTGGCAGACGACGCACTGTACATGACCGCGTACGCTTTGGAGAGACGCAAAACTCTCCCTGCAGCGAAGAAGCGCTATCGACAATTACAGCAACAATATCCAGGCGGCGAGATGGCTGTCATGTCCCGCTGGAGACTCGCATACAAAGCCTACAAACACAGACAGTACGACGAAGCACTCCCCCAATTGTTGTCCATCCAGAAGGATCACCCAGAGAGCCGTCATGCCCCGGCAGCGCTTTATTTCGCAGGACGTATTTGGCACAAGCGCATCTGGCAAAAGCGGAAAAGAAACCAACAGGCCAAAGACAGCGCAATCGCTTTGTATACCCGCTTGATCAAACAATACCCTCTTCAATACTATAGCTTTATGGCGCTCTCTCGTGTCCGAAGACTCAAACGCCGCCGCTGGCACGTCCAGCGCGTGAAACGCAAGCGCAAAAAGCGTAGAAGACGCAGACGACGCAGACGACGCAGACGGTACAAACGCCTCGTCCTGCCCTGGGGACCTGTCCCACGTAAGATCATCGCCTCCAAAGACCTCCCCGCTCAATTCGACGGTGTAAAGGCCTCTTTCCTCGCACACCCTCACTACAAACGAGGTCTAGAGCTGTATCGCTTGGGGATGGAAGAGCTCGCCGCCCTTGAGTGGCGACGTCTACGCAATTGCAAGGTCTTCCCTCCCTCCGCGAACAACAAATCCTTTCAAAAGAGACGCCGTCGCTGTGGACTCTTTGGTGACAAAGGTGCGGCCCTGCTGTCGCTCCACTTTCACGTCGCTGAAGTCTACCACAGAGCGGATCATATCTTCCGTCACAGAGGCGAATTGGCAGGCGCACTCCCATTCAAACCCTCCACCCACAAATACTGGTATCTCGCGTATCCCAAACCTTTTTGGGATGAGGTCGAAAAAGCCCACAAAAAGAACCAGGAAGTCCCACTCTCCCTGATCTACGGGATGATGAAAGAAGAGAGCACCTTCGACCCTGATATCCAATCCTGGGCCAAAGCTTACGGACTGATGCAGCTGCTGCTCCCCACAGCACAAACCGTCGCCAAAGAGGTCTTTCCAGGAAAGAAGATCAAACCCGCTCACCTGACCCGTCCAGAGATCAACGTCCCTCTTGGCGTACGGTACCTTCGCAACCGTGTTGAACAATTTGCACAACAGCTCCCTGTCGCGATAGGTTCGTACAACGCAGGTCCCAAGTTGATGAAGAAGTTTGTACAATCCTACGGCTATCTCCCACTCGATGAATGGGTCGAGTCCATCAGCATTCGTCAGACGAGACGCTACATCAAGCGCGTGCTACAATCACACGCGATCTATCACTTTTTGTACGGAGTAGACGGAAAGAAAAATGGAGCGCTTGTCGCGTTCAAACCCTCACTGCGGCTGCGAACCCTCTTTGCAGCGCGCAACACAAAAAAGTAATCCCCACAAAAAAGTAGCCTCATCATCTCCTACGAGACGACAGGCACATTCTCAACAATCCGCAACCCAAAACCTTCGAGTCCAGCACGTTTGATGGGATTATTTGTGATCAGGCGCAGATCTGTCACACCCAACTCACTGAGGATCTGTGCGCCGATACCATAATCTCTCTCATCTGGTGGGATACGTGAACTTTGTCGCTTCATCTTTTCGATATAGAGCAACACTCCACGACCTTCATCAGCGATCATCTTCAACGACGCATGGAACGCGTCGTCTTTGTTGGGATCGAGAGATGAGAGCAGATCCTTGGTGATACTCGCGGCGTGCATACGGACGAGTGATGCGCCTTCTTGTGAAAGATCGCCCACGACAAAGGCCGTGTAGTGGCCATCGTCGACGAGGCTTTGGTAGTGATGGACCTCGAATGTCCCGTAGTCGGTCTTCAGCTCTTCTTGACCGTTCTTCTCGATCAACTTCTCAGTACGTCTACGGTAGCGAATCAGGTCCGCGATCGTCGCGAGCTTGAGATCCATCTTCTTCGCGAGCCTCGCGAGATCTGGCACACGAGACATCTCACCGTCATCTTCCATGATCTCACAAAGGACGGCCACAGGCTGAAGTCCTGCGAGGCGCAACAAGTCAGATGACGCCTCTGTGTGCCCTGCGCGCTTGAGAACACCACCCTTTTGTGTACGCAACGGATTGACGTGACCAGGGCGAACAAAATCTCTCGCAGTTGAGTTGGGATCAGCGAGCTTGCGAATCGTCGTCGCACGATCGATCGCGCTGCTGCCTGTGCTGATATCATCCTTCGCATCGACAGTCACAGTGAACGCAGTGCACATACTCTCGACGTTATCCTGGACCATGAGATCAATGTTCAGATCACGGAGCCTCTCTGGAGGCATCGGGACCGTGATGATCCCACTCGCGTAACGGTTCATTTGGACGATCATCTCAGCGGTCACGAACTCAGCAGCGACAACAAAGTCACCTTCGTTTTCGCGGTCTTCATCATCGACGAGGATGATCATCTTACCGGCTTGTAACTCTTCAATGACTTCTTCGATCGGAGAAAAGGGCTCTTGAGTCATTCTATACTCTCATCTTTCATGTGGTTTTCGAATGCACTTTCGTTGTGACCTTTATGTCTTGGTCTGCATCTGGTAGTCGGGTGACATCATGAGATCTTTCTCATGTGAAGAAAAAGAGACATCACCCTCTCCAAAAAGGTCATCAGCCAATACCATGAATACACACGAACATCAACCGACTGCTCTTTCGATGAACGAAAGTTCAAATGGTTCCAAAGCACCCTCACCACAACCCATGAAAAAGCCACAAAGCCGATAACTCTGTGTTGCATCTGTAAGGCGATTTTGGTATGCAAGAACACGTCATCCACGAGCACGCAACATCGTCCAACAGAAAAGGAAAAGGCACATGCAACGACATCCTCATCACATATCCACCAAAGGGCTACTCCCCCTGCTCGTCTTTGTCTACCTCTGCTCACTTTTTGCTCCATCGTGCACCGGCCCAAGCACCACCGAACAAACGGGAAAAGAGCCGACCCAAAAAGAGGCTATCCAAAAGGAGACCGTCCAACAGGAGCCTACAAAAGAAGCGACACAAGAGCCTACGGTGAGCGAGCCTACAAAAGAACCAACACAAGAGCCTACGGCGAGCGAGCCGACAAAAGAACCAAGCCTGGAACCCCAACCGAAAGATGCAGGGACGCCAGAGACACAAGCCGAGGCAACGCAAGAGATCGTCGCAGAGCAAGCCCCAGAATCGACTCCGCAAGAAGGCGGCACGAAGACCTTCTCCGCGAAAGTGACAGACGCAGATGATGCGGTCGCCTCTTACCTGATCGGCTTCAGCTCCTGGAATTACCTCGGCGGCGCAACAGTCCCTGTTGGACGACACTTTAACAACGGAAATCCCTCCTATCACACGGCCTTCCGCTTTAAAAATGTCACCATCCCACAAGGCGCAACGATCATCTCTGCATACCTCTCTGTCTACCCCACAAATGAGATCGACAGTAACAACCGACTGATCATCAACATCTACGCAGAGAAAGCGGATAACTCCGTCGCTTACAACCCCAAAGATTACACAAAGAACCGACCCGATCAGCGCCTCAAAACCACAGCCAAGATCAACAAATGGGTCGTCCGCTGCCGTGCTGATTGTTCGAGTGATTCGACCTCTCCCAAGTACGAATATGATTGCCCCCAACGCAAGCGGGATTGCTGGGATAGGACTGTCTCATACAAAGTCCCCAAGGATCTCAAAGCGCTCATACAAGAAGTCGTCTCGCAACCCGGCTGGGCCTCAGGACAGGCCATCAGCCTGTTTTTGATCAACGCCGCGAGCAACACAGATGGGGACAAATACAAAGACAGCCGCAGCGTAGTAGGATACGACGCGAGCAAAGCGGACAAGGCTCCCCAACTTGTCGTCGAATACAAATAAAACCCAAACCACCAGGTAGAACACCGCGTTTGACAGAGATATCCAATGTCCCCATCCAACAGCCCCACAAAAGACAGGAGCTTTGCGTGAGCCAAGCCAAACAAAACCCGGGATATGTCAGCCAAGATTACTTACAGATGCTCGCAGAGCGCGTCCAACACGTCAAACAGCGCTCGTACGAAGCGATGGAGGTGCGTGAAGGGATGTGCGTGCTCGATGTGGGCTGTGGTCCTGCTATCGATACACACGCGCTCGCCAAACTCGTCGGTCCTTCAGGGAGAGTATACGGTGTCGATTACGACAACGAGATGATCTCCAACGCAACAAAAAAGACCGAGGAGCATGCGCTCGCTTCATACGTCGAACACCTCGTCGCAGACGCGACAAAGCTGCCCTTCGATGACAACACTTTTGACGCGTGTCGCAGTGAACGTGTCCTTCAGCACGTCGCTCATCCAGAGGATGTCCTCGCAGAGATGGCAAGGGTGACCAAGCCAGGGGGACGCATCGTCGTCGTCGACACGGATTTTGGTACACTCTCCATCGACTCCTCCGAGGACCGTGTTGAACGCATCCTCACACGCATCACCACAGAGATCAGCCACTACAATGGCTATGCAGGACGTCAATTGTATCGATACTTTCGAGAGCAGGGGCTGATGCATTTGCAGATCGAGATGTTACCGTTCTTTGTCACACAGCTTCAACTGATGAGAAAGATCTTCATGCTCGAAAAAGTCGAAGAGATGGCCATTCAAAACGAAGCCATCACACAAGACGAGTTAGCTCGCTGGCACGCAAGTCTCGAAGCCGCCGAAGCCAAACAGACACTCTTCGGCAGCGCCAGTCAGGTCATGCTCACAGGACTCGTCCCCGGATAGCCTCTCCTCTCACCACCCCAAACAGACTTCTCCTCTCATCACAGGGCATTGCAAGCAACAACATTCCCGAGTATGCTCGTCGACACATCGTAGAGAGCAAAAGATACCAAAAGAAAACACGCCCACGTAAAGAGGATCACATGCAGAACACAACTCTTCATATCGCCCCTCATGATATCGTCGTATACGAAAATGATGGAAGCGGCCCCCCCATCGTTTTTATCCATGGTAACTCTGGCGCAGGAAGTATCTTCTCCAAACAATTCGAAGGTGTGCTCGCAACGCACAAAATTGTCTCCTTTGACTTCCCCGGACATGGCGGCTCAAGTCGAGCATCAAAACCAGCCGAAGTCTATACGTTGCGTGGATTTGCGGATGTTCTCGTCAAGCTTGTCCAGGCCAAAAACCTGCAAAAAGCGGTCTTTGTTGGGTTGAGCCTCGGCGGTCACATCTTGCTCGAAGCCACAGCCCAGCTGACAGAGGCTGCAGGGTTTGTGATCCATGGCACCCCTCCCATCGCTTTTCCACCTGCGATGCAAGAGGCTTTCTTGCCTCACCCTTCAGCGGCCGTCAACTTCAAACCGGATCTCAATGAAGAAGAGAAGCAATTGTTCCTCAGCGGACAATTCAAACCAGGTACAGAGACATTTCCGGACACATACAAAAACGCCCTCGAACAAACAGATCCCATCACCCGCTCAAGTGTCGCAGCAGGTCTCGGTCCAGGCACGTATGCCGACGAGATCGAAGTCGTCGGCCACCTCACACAACCTCTCGCGGTGCTACACGGAGAGCACGATCAGCTGATCAACCTCGAATACATCAAAAAGCTCTCCATGCCGACACTTTGGCGAGAAGAAGTCCAAATCGTCAAAGGTGCAGGACACGCCTGTCAGTGGGAAGAAGCCTCCCAATATAACCAACTCATTTACGACTTTGTCGCCTCCCTCAGCTAAGGCTGCCCTCTTGTCTTCGTCTCATTTTCCGAACTCTCCCCCCCTCAATCACCCGAACCGTCCCCCCTCCATCTCATTCATCACACGGCTCTAGGACAAGTCAAGCTCACCATCAACTCGCGAAAACACCACATCCATCGCAGTGTTGTGAAAGACAAACCCCAAAGAGCGATAGCAAGCGATCGCAGCATGATTCTTTTGGTTGACGTTTAACGCAATGTGCTTGCATCCTCTTTGTTGTAGCTCCTGTACAAGAAACGCGATACACATCCTGGCATACCCTTTTCCTCGGTGTTTGGTAGCCGTCACAATATTTCCCAAACAGGAGACCCCGACAGAAGGCGCGTATGTGTGTGTCCCTGCGATCCCGACCAACTCACCCTCCACAAAACAACCTGCGTAGACACCACTCTCCAATTGCGAAGATTCAAAGTAGTGGCCAGGATAATCTTCGTATATAGCCAAGATCGATGACAAGGAGTCCTCAACATTCAAGAGGCGACAGGTCACATTCGGCTTTTCTAATGAAGGGATAGAGGCTTCGAAGAGGTCCTGGCGAAGTCCCATATTCCACATGCGCTCGATCCCTGAAAATAACAACACGTCTTGGAAGGCATGTTGATGTGCATTCAAGATCTTCCCGTACCCTCCAGGTGGCCACTCACATGCAAAAGTACGCACGATAGCCTCAACAGCGTCGGGCGCTCCCCAACTTAACAAACAAGGTTTAGAGAGACCACCATACAACAACACAATCCCACAAATTCGTTCATGGTATGTCGCGACAAACCAACGACAATGTTCAAAGAATGACGGCTCAAGATCTCCGAGAAGATAAGCAGCGGTGACTGGATCATGAGAGAGCGCGAGACGCAACCGCTCTCTTTCATCGATCTCAACACAAGACAAGGACATCGTTCTCTCCATTTAAAAGGTCATCATAACGAGCGCAGCTCAACGACAAGCGCAAGCTCTGTGAAGGTATACTCCTGTGCTCACCTGTATTCCATACAAAGTCAGTTTGCGAGCAGCAGTATAGCCATCTCCAGCTCAAAAAGGAATATGGTCTGGCACACTACAGATAGGTTGTCGTGTTTGGGAAGGAACATCTTTGGGGTGAGAGAAGAGAGTCGATAGGATGTGGCAGATGTTTTGCTTTGGGAAACATCGAGAAACGGACGTTTTGGGGGAAAGAGTATGACACAGAGGTCGGGCTGTGCCCGACCTCTACGAAACATACGACATGACGATCAACGTCCTACTTGCGGGCATGACAGGTGAAGCAACTGACGTTGGGATCACCAAGCATAATGCGCATCGCAGGTGTGATCTTTTCTTTCATAAAACGCACCATCCTGGCCATCTCTGGATCAGGATCGAACTCCGTAGGGATGTTGCTCGGATCGAGTGGAAAGAGATGAGTGGGACGGGAGAAGTCGAAGTTGCTGACATTACCGACTCTTGCAAACGTATCACCGTGACATGTCAGACAACTAAAGGGCTGATCTCCACTTTGGTATTCGCGGGAGTATCCTTCAAAAAAGAGCAACATGACAGGCATCACAGAACGTGCCATGTAGCGCTCTCGTTCGCTTTTTCCCATTTGAGACCATGGGACTTTAGGCGGTGCCAAACGTGAGACCATACTGTCCTTTAGGTCAACAGGACGCCCACTCCGTTCAAAGATCGTCTGTAAGTCCGCCTGCAAACGCTCGACGGAAGGGTTCTCATCAGCTGGACCAGCGCAGGCCCACAAAACACAAGACGCGCTCGAAAGGAGAGCCACACAGAGCCACCAACGCCATCGTACTCCGATCATACCAGTCATCATCTTTTCCCTTACTCCTTAATGGACAGCGCGTACCAATCGCCGTTATCTGAGAGGCTGTGGATCTTTCCACCATGGTAGAAGAACAACACAGGCGCTTCAGGCAATGCGGTTCGGACAAACCAGAGAGTCTCGTTGTTCTCGACCTTATGCGCAAAGAAATCGACGCGGTACTTCCCACAAAACTGTGTAAAGAAGCTGTTGGGTGTGTAGTAAGCGCGCGCTTGAGGCAAAAAGAAACGCGTTGTGCTGCGGATCTCTTCGAAAGGCACCACATTTCCATTAAGGAGCTTACAGTATCGCTTGTACCGGAGTTTTTTGGGCGCCTTGGGAGCAGAGGTCGAAGGTTTTGGCGCAGACATCGCCATCTCTGATGAATACATCAACATACCAGTGTCATACGTCCCTGGTCCGTTGTCATGAAGCGTCACAAAAGAGGTGCTTCCATCAACCGAGCGTATTTGGAGGTATTTTTGAGAGACAAGGCGCAGCTCATCCTCATGAAGATCCTTTTTAGAGATACTCCACAGAACACTCTTGCCATCGCGAAGATCCAACGCATCCATCCCAGATGGCTTTTGAACAAAGAGCGTCCCTTTGTCCTTCATCAACAAAGGCGCCGGAAGATCAAAGGAGGTACCAGTAGGTTGTGTCTTTGACGCGGTTCGAAAATGTAGAGCCCCTTCCCAAGGACGAAACCACATTGTATCGCCAGAGGAAGCCTTCAACGCGTAAATGACCTTTTTGGTAGACAACGAGTAGTTTCGTCCCATTGCATACTCAAGCGTTCCAGCAGCATCAGCAGGACCTTTGTCGGTCGTTTGGATCGTTTGGAGGATCATCATGTCACCATCAAACACCATCTTCGCTTGCAAGACGATGTTTTCGAGGGGACCTACGTTCCAAAGTTGTTTATTTGTCTCCAAAGAGAGCGCTTTGACTTGGTACTTCCACACGGGAAATGTTTTGGAATCATCTTCCAACGTCGCGGGCTTGCTCTTGGACGCGGTCGTCTTGGCTGCATACATCGTGTACAACACGTTGTTATGGAGCGTTACGTTCACAAAGCGTCCAACGCCTTCGTCGTTCGTTTTCTCTTCGTGGATAGCCTTACCAGTGTTCAAATCAAAGAGTTGAACATTTTTTTGGTCGGTGTAGAGGAGATGATCAGCTGTCGCTGAGAAGTTCAGACAGGAAGGCGCGCCAGCCTGGATGGACATCATCTTTTCGCCTGAGCCCATGAACGCTTCATGTTGGCACTGGCTGGAGTAGACCTGGAATGTGCGTTGTTTTTCACCGGTCAAGCGATCAACTTGCTCGATATCGAGGATGCTCTTGTCAGCTGTTTTGCGCAGGATAAAAACACTCTTTCCGTTGGAGCGGAATTGACAGCCTGTGCGCTTTGCAGCCCACTGCACCTTTCCTGTGCGCAGGTTTAATGCAGTCAAGCGGAAGGAAGTGACATCAGCCTGTTCTTTGTTCTTGTCGTAGAGATCACCCTCTGGACTACAGGCAAATGCGAGATCTCCCTCAACGTAGAGGCTAAAGATCTGCCGTGGGAGTGGATAGGACCACGCGAGCTCTAGCTTGCTCGCCTGATCGGGTACACCTGTCTCAGGCGTGGTCTTTGTCGTGCCATCTTTCCCTCCATCAGGGATAGGAGGCGGCGACGAACACGCCACAACAGAAAAACAAAAAAGTATTGCCAATGAAGGCAATAACCAACTCTTCTTCATCAACTCTCTCCTCCTCGGGCCGTAAGGCTCTTTTCGTCATCATTGTTATTGCGGGATTTGTTAAGTGTACGCAAAAGCAGACCATTTATCAATGATAAAACTTTACTTTGTCGTGACTACACGTACTGCATACACCAAACACAAGAAAGAGTGTGACATACACACTCAAAAGCAGATCCTTCCCAAGCAATTCCCACCAACAGCTTCGGTCTTTTTTTTGATTTGTTGCTTAGCAGAAAACGTACCAACTTATGGAGAACTTCCCAATCCTGTTGCGTTCAACATTTACCAAGATAACAAACCCTACGCATAAAAACAATCTGTCCACGATATGGGACCAATATTCCAGCATCCTGGATACTCTTGTCCAGGATCGCCGACATATTGTTTGCCTAGATTGCTTTTTCTTTTCTTGAGATAGTTGATCTTCAAAATGACCAAGAACTGATAGAAATGACACCCCACCCTCAGATTTCTGAGTCCTCTCCCCTTAGGACTTTTTTGACCCAGCCAGACTAATACACAAACGGTACGAATTTCTTTGTCTTACTTGCATACTCTTTGAATTCATCACCATACCGCTCTTCGAGGTAGGTATCCAGGCCAGGGATATGAAAAAATATAAACGAAATCGCCATAAACAAGGGTAATCCCAATGTCCACCATACACTCGTCAAGAGCGCCCATCCGGTAAACAATAACGTATCACCAAAATAATTCACATGCATGGAGTAGGCGAACAAACCACCTGTGTAGCATTTGCCTTTGTGTGCTGGATCTTTCTTCCACCACTTGCGTTGCAGCTCTGACCATGAATTAAAAAAGGACCCTACAAGGACGAAACCCAACGCTACATAGTCCAACCACCATAGCGATAATGCTTCACCACGAAAGACACCCGTCGCCAACACACAAAAACCAACCTCCATCGGCAACAAAAAGAAACTCAAACTCAACGCCTCAGACCACACAACCTTCCTCTGAAGCAAGTAAAATAACGTAATCCCATGGCGAAACACATACAAGGCCGTCACACCAAACACGATCGACGCTCTCACCGGCTCCTTGATCGCCCATCCCTTGCCAAACATCTCCAGCGCACCACCAAAGACAACCCAACCACACAAAGCCAACGACACCAAATGAATCGACAAAAAGACAAACTTCTGGATGTATGATCTCCCATGGGCTCGATCCACACCCGCAATCACATTTGCATCAACTTGTTCTTTTGCTGTCATTTTCTTCTCCTTTTATCATTCTTTCACTTCAAAATAGACCATCGGTCCAACAATTGTTCTATGCGCAAAAACAAAGGACTTGTCAAGAACTTTCTGACAATGTTTTTGTGAAGGAGAAGAAGCGACACTGGACAGGAGGAGAAGTGGGAGAGTTTACTCAGAGCGTCTTTCGAGGAGCCATTGCAAAAGCGCCTCCGCGAGCGCTGGTTCAGCGAGGATCTCTTGCCATCGTTGTCGCCACACGTCCTCCTCTTTCGGGGTCCTGGTCATGGCCGCGAGATGTTCGGTCGCATTGAGCAGCTCACCGAGGATATGGGCTTTTGTCCGATCAATAGAGACTGTACTTGCCGGTGTAGAAGGCATCGCAGGTGGCGCTGGTGTAGAATGTGGCGCCTCAGAAGGAGGGATCCGCCAGGGACCATCTGCACGTCGCGCCGCATGAAGAGGCCGCCCTTGTCTTGTCGTCGACGCGTCGATCGGTAACCAACGTAAACCCATATCAGAAGGCAACAACGCCATCGCCCACATATGATCAGGCTGCGCGAGCTGTCCTCGATCCATCGTCCAACCACTCGACACAGCCGCAGGCACACCGACACGGCGCAGCAGCTCACACGCGAGCGCGTTCAACTCGTAACACACACCACGACCAAGCGCCTGCGCATCTCGCCCTGCATGAAGCGCAGCGACGTGCTGATTCGCCTGTCCACGGGTCACCTTGCGCAACCACTGCGCGACCTCAGGATCTTCCAAGTACGAAGGATCGTATCGATAGTGTTCCTTGATAAACGCTCGCACAGCATAAGCATTCTCCACTGGACTCTGTTCTCTTGAGACCAACTCGTCGAGAAACAGATGCACCTCAAGTGGCAATTCGCGATCGGGCACAGTCGACAACAACAACCCTTTGGGAAAAGAATCCGTGATCGGTTGCGGCTCAAAGACTGGCGTCTGCCCCAACGCCACTTTATAACGGACATCAGCGTCCTCTCGGGCGATCAAGACAGGTAACATATGACGCCCCTCTACTAAACGAACGTGCTCGGGAGCCTCAACCTCTAACAGTCGACCAAACAGAGGCATCGGTAACAGATTCTCCCCTTTGGGGATCCGCCCGCGCATCAAGACAGAGTGTCGGCCCTCCTCACCTTCAGAGGTCGCCCACTCCGCCTTACTCAAGGCGCTGCGCCACTTTTGGCTGCGACGCTCGAAAGAATCACCAATCATCATCGAGGCATACATCCACGGTGTAGGAAGACTCGAAGGCGCAAAGGCAAACCCAAACTCCGGCGTACGTTGGTGATCCATGATCCAGGAACGTGCACCTTCAAGCTGCGGTTGGATCGCGCTCTGATGGCGAAACCAAGAGTCGTGTCTTTGCGGTGTATAGTCGGATGTATCGCGCCTTCCAGATGACGAAGAAGACCACGACGGCATCTCACGCCTCGGAGCATGAATGGGACGTGAGTCGTCCTTCTTGCGCTTCGACTGCGCGTCAGCCCTGTTGTCCTGAAGTGATGTGCTCTCAGAGCCCCCATCTTCTCCACGGAATCGATCCCACAAGCGATCCCACCATGAACCTTCGGAGGTTTCCTGCTGTTTTTGGGTGTGTTGACCTTTTTGCGCCTTCTTTGTAGAGGGAAGAGATGTTTTCTTCGGCTTTTGAGGCAGACGGTCCGGTTTTCTGGGCGCTTTCCTCGACGGCTCAGGGCTCTCTTTGCCTTTGGTGAGTGGTTTGATCTGCGCAGCGGGACGCGGTCTTTTTCGCTTCTCCTTGGCCTTTTTGTGCTGTAAAGGTGCAGGTGTATCGAGCTTGTCAGCCGCCCTCTTCGCGCGCCTCCTCTCTCCCCTGTCGCTCGACTCAACTTTTTCGGGGAGCTTTTGGACATCGGGTGTCTCAGGTGCGACGTCTTCGACAGGCGCTTCTTTCTGAAGGACATCGACCCCACAACGTTCGAGATACGCGGTCAAAGCGGCACGCAGCTCCCCTTCGACAGAGACCCAGTAGGCAACATCGGAGGTGTCGATATCATCGTGTTCAGGTGGAACAATCGCGACACCTTCCGCAGGGAAAACGACGAGCACACGTGCACCTTCTTGTGAGACACAAGGAAGCGGAAACGCCCCACGAAGAGGTGGCGCATCAAGCTCAACAAGTGCCTCCAAACAGCGAATGAGCTGCTCGAACAGCTCCGGTTCTTCTCGGAGCAACGCAGCAGCGTCCGTCTCTTTTATATAATGTGCGACATCGTGAAGGTACGTCTGGATATCGTGAGCCTTTGGAGTCGTTGGAAGCTTCAGTGAGGCTGCCAGCTTCGGATACTCAGCAGCAAGAGGCCAAACTCCACGCCATCGACCAAAGAGCATGTAGGCCTCTCCTCGCAGCAGCTCCCTCGCAGGTCGCAAGAGACCATCTTCATCGAGAAAACAGGGGAACGTGAGTAAGTGTTCGCGCACCTCTTGTGGTGTGAGCTGCTTTTGCAACAAGCTCTTCTCCAACCACTCCAACAGATCTCTCGGCGCAGGTTCGCCAGAGGGGATCTGCTTGAGCACATCTTCCAACGTCACCTCATCGCTCTGACGAAAAGAGAGGCTCTCTTGTAATTGCGTCAGGACGGTATAACTCAACGTCGGGTCAGGGAACAAAGCAGGCTGCTCACCGAGCACCATCTTGACGATCGGGTTAGGCCAGTACAGCGCAGAAGGACGACATTGTGTCCCCTCTCCGTTCGGTATCCACGCACGGTCTCGGAGCTTGAGCGCATGGACAAGTGCGTGATTATCCTCCACACACATCGCGAGATACGTCGCAAATGCCACACGCCCTTCGATGTCTTGGGGCGCATCCTCCCCCTCCCAGCGCGTAAACAAAGGCTCTAGCTGTTCCAACGTCAAATACATATGGATGCCAGCTGCGTCAAACAACGCGTCAATCGCAGGATGTCTGTAGACAAGTGAGATAAAGTCAGGGATTGAGTCCATACAACGTTCGAGAAAGTCGAGGTGGGCTTCTTGTGGACACCACAACTCTTTCAAACGCTGGAATGTACCATCTTGATTGGCGACCTTCAGTTGACGATGAAGACGCAGTCGAGCGATCCGCTCCTTCCACGCCTCACGTGCGGCATCACTCCAGCCTTCCTCACCGACCAAAACGTGCTCACCACCTGTCGCTGAAAATTGCTCCTGTTGGCTGTACGCGAGATAGAGCAGCAGATCTCTTGAACGCTCGACATCCTCATCTCCTGCACAAAGACGAAGCTCTGCGACCAACGCATCAGCGAGACGCTTTCTCTGGTCTTCATCAAATGGGTAGGTTTGGCGTAGCCAAGATAACAACGACGAAGGAAGCTCATCATGAGGTTCCCAACCAAGCTGCACATCGGGGATCTCAGCATTCAGCAGCAACACCCTCGCCGAAGACGGAATCCCCAGCCTGTTTGGAAACAAATTCGCATGACCGAGCAAACCAATCAGCTCCTGTGATGCCTCCCAATGCGCTCGATGTTCGTACAACCAATCGTACATTTGGGCTCGATGTGTCGGTTCGTGTAAAACTTCATGTCCATCAAAGCTCCCCTCCAGTGTCTTGCAAGACGCCGCGATCACACGCAGCAACGCCTCCGGCTTCAGCGAACCAACAAGCTCCGGACAGATCGTCTGTACATGCTCACTCCACGCCAGATCAGCGACCTTCAAAGGGCGCACAAATGCACTTAGCCACAGACGCTCAAAAGCATCCACATCGACATGTAGACCTGTCGTGAGGAGACCTTCGGCGTCGAGCACAAGTGGAAATGACAAGACCTTTTCGACGTCTTGGTAGCGCTCCCAAGCCAGCTTCACAAAGGAGACCAATGACGCCAGCTCCCGGAACCATGAGGGCTGTTCGTCGAGAGGTGCGTTGGGGCGTGCTTCTTCCTGAAGACGCTGCAAGACCATCGACACTGGATCTGCAAAGAAAACCAACCCCCTCAAAGCGTCGGCCTGTTCAAGAGCGTCAGGGTGGAGACGCGCTGTCGCAGGCAAGATCTCCTTCCACGCAAGTGACTCCGCCGATGAATGAGACAACACAGGTGTCTCTTCGAGGAGCAATGTGGACGCAGAACACAACCCTCCTTGCTCATTGGGCCAGCAGACGAGCGCTTGAAGGGCAGGTGCGCCCTCCCCTCCTTTTGGAGGAAAATACAGCGCAACTTGTGAAGCGTTCGCCGCGAGCGTCTCTCTGAGCATCCGGGCAGCGGCCTCCTCCTGCCAGCGCTCTGGTGAGCGTGTGACCATCTCCAGCACATCGCGGATATCAGGGCGCCTGACATCAAGCGCATCGAGGAGCCGCGCCCACAACGCCTCCTCAGCCTCTGATAACAACCTGCATTCTCCCCATACAAACAACGCATGTAACGAGGATGTCGAGCGTCGAATCCCCTCTTCTGTGTTCGTCGACCACGAGACGAGTGGGCCAGCCACACCATCTTCGTCCAAAAACAACGGAAGAGACAGTAATTGTGGTGCCATAGAGGAGGACAGTCGACGACGTAGGATCTCGACAGCATCGACAAGAGTGGCTCTCTCATCGCCTTCGAGAGGGGGCAGCTCCTGTTGCAGATCGTCGAGGACACGGGCTGCTGTCAGCTCCCACTCGACCTGTGTGAGAGGAAGTTGTTGCGCGAGTGAGAGCGCAGAATACGTCCCTTCGTCGTCGAGTAGAGGATGTGCGTTCCAAAGACTGTAGAGCTTTCTCCACGCCTCAGGCGTGTGCGCGTCGAGCATCCTCAGCTTGCGCAATGTGTAGAGAGCGTCGTCTTTCGCCAACCAGATCGGCGCATCAGCGAGTCTTGTCGATTGTTCACGAGAGATCTGTCCCATCCTCGGTGAGAGATAGCGATAAGCCCCACGTAGCTGCTCAAGATCAAATGGGTCAAACAGCGTCCCTTCGTCTTCGAGTAAGAGCGCCGAGAGGACAGTCGAGAAGCCAACCGCGCGCCCTCCCAAAGCTCGAATATACCCATAAGAAGACAATGACAGCGCGATCCAGGGCGCGTCGGGAAAACAATCTTTGACATCTTCGTCGGAGGGAATGTACAGGCGCTCTGGACCTTCGAGAGATCGACGCTCACCGTGCTGATCAAAGAACAGCGGTGTCGCCCTCAATGTACGTCTAAGACGGGTTGTCAACTCATCTTGTTGGTGTTCCCAGGCCTCGTGAAAAGAGAACAGGACATCATCAGACCAGCGCTCATGATGCTGACAAAACATCTCAAAAGCCCACTCTACAGAGAATGTACGCCCCCCCATCCTGGTCAAAAGAGACGAATACTCCTCTTGAATGTCTCGTGAAATGAGCGCAAGGATCGGCGTTTCACTCTGCTCTTGGTCGAGAAGATCGTGAAACCATTGGGCCATTGGGTGAGAAGGTGTTAGCCAAGCCTGTTCCTCCAACACATCGGCGACAAGAGGTGCACGTCCTCGCAAGGTCGGAAAGAGAGGTAGCCTCGCGACCTGTTGTGTCCATGACCACGGCAATGAAGACAGGATCTCTAACAACAACGGAAACTTCTCTGTTGTCGTGAACGCCTCGATAAATAGAGGCTTCTTCAGATCTTCCACGAGCTGCTCATGTGATTGGCAATGAAGCCCAAGGCGCTCGAAACAACGACGCTGTCCCTCCGAAACATCCGTCCGCAAAGACTTCGCGATCAGCGGCACAACGCCCTCATACAGCGGCTCCCACGAGTCAGGAACGTATGTAATGTCCGCCGCTTTGTGTAGCTGACCTGCTTCATCGGGAAAGACGGGGCACCCGTGGAGTACATCGAGGTCGACACCTGCATCTCCGACGCGATCGAACAGAGCAGGAAGTGCTTGCAAGAACGCTTCGGTGCAAAGACCTTCTGTCTGGAAGTGCGTCGCCTGTTGTTTGATGTAATCGCGTAGATCTTCGGGACGACAACGCTCCACACCAAGTGACGCGATGAGTGTCTGTGTACGCGCTGGCAAGGGACAGAGTAAGCGACGCTGTGCTGGACCAAACGTCGCTTCTTTGAGCAAGGGAAGCAAGACATCATCATCGAGATAAAGTGCCTGCGCAGGTCTCAACCATTCACCGTTGACAGCGGGCAGGATCGACGCCTCAGCAGTAGCTTCGCAGAAAGCTTGGAACATCGACGTGTACACGGGGTGACGTAGGTCTTCACGAAGAGGCATCACCTCAAGATACGCGATCGCCCACCTGACGGCATCTCGACCTTGCTCAATACATGTCTCCATGCCCCGCACAAGCGCACGACACAACAGTCTCCCGTGGTGTGCGAGCACCCACTTGTTACGGGCTGAGTCGTAGTGCAACCGCTCTCTGTCCACGGGGACATCGAAGTGAGCATGTAAAAGACACTGTAATCCGGAGTGTTCACCTGTTGGGAGATAGCTAAAGATCGTCGCCGAAGAGTCCGTTTGTGTCGGAAACATATCCTGATCGAGCGCGACCGCGACCATCACAGGTGTCTTTGTCGTGCGACTGGACTCTCCAATCAGTGAGGTGTCGAATGTTACGACCTCCTCTTCGATCCAGTAGGTCCGATGTTGTGAACCGACTTGATCTCGCAGTTGGATTTGTGATGGACCGAGAGCTTCTTTTTGGTAAGCGTATCTTTGTGCCCCGTGGCGCATGGAGAAGGAGTTGAGATGGCGTAACGTGAGAAGGGTCTCTGGTGGGATCTCACTCGCGTATGTGTAGAGTTTTTCGGGTCTTCGCAGTGGGTCTTCTGGATCACGAAGAGGCAAGACGAGCAAAGAGCCTTCGGGCTCTTGTCCTTCTGGCCATTGTCCAAGTCGCCTGGGGACCGAGACGTCTGCGATCTCAAAGCGGAACAGGCCGGAGTACAATTGAGGTCTCTCACAGACTTCATAGACCGATTTAAAGCCGACACCAAAAAATCCAATTTGTTCTTTGTGTTTGGTCGTCTGACCGATGGAGAGGACACCCACAACGTCTCTGGTGTCAAAGGGAATCCCATCGTGCCAGATCAAGACCTCCTGCGCTTCGATATCGATGTTCCACTTTGTGGCTTTGGCGTCTTCGGCGTTTTGCAGCAGTTCGACAAAGAAGTGGCCGGGATCTGTGTAGACACGTCTCGCGAGGATGTCTTCGGCGTTGGCTTGTGAGATGGACTTGGGTGCGCTCTCCAACTGATGGATGACTTTCTGCGCAAAGGACTCCAGGCGGGCACGTTGCGCTTCGACAGTACAAAGTGACGCGAGTGTCGTGCCATCGAGATGAAAAAAGATGGGATCTTCAAGCTCCTGAAAGGTCGATGTACGAAGGGCTTCTTCGACTTGTTGGTGAGCTTGTTTGCGGAGCTGTTGATGGCGTTCCCAGGCGTGGTTTTTGAGCCATCGATCGAACAGCGCGAGCGCTGCGATACGTTCGAGTGGAAATGTCAACATCGCCTGCTCGACATAGGAGACGAGCACCATCTGTTGTGAGAGTGGGTAGGGATCTTTCGAGACGTCCTGAAGCAGGCGATGTAAGCTCGTATCACTGAGCCCCAAAAACACCTGGCCGAGGACCTCTTTGAGCCCTGTATCGTCGAGGCGTTCGAGATCGGCGAGCAGTCGCATGGTGTATAGGAGAGGTTCAGGATCCCGTAGCGCACCGACACATCGAACGAGTGCAGGGATCTCTGCGCGCTGTTCGACGAAGGACTGGATCGAGCGTCGCTGTTGTGGATAAGGTTGTGTCGCGATCACCTGAATATGAGAAGGAATCTCTTGTGTCATCTACTTTCACCGTTGGTTTGGGGGAGAGCGTTGTGTTTGCCCCACATTGTAGTGTTCGAAGTGCGATTTGCCAGAAAAAAAGGTCACTCGAAGCACCTGCGTCCCTATCCACATCTTGTCTTTCCCGCGAAACAGATTATATTTGGCGATAGAAAAAGGATGGCGTGTCCATCCCCCCCCAACACCTTCACACAAGGGAGCCGGTTATGAGCACACTTGACGAAATACTCGATGGTTTGATGCGTCGCTACAAAGAGCGCGTTCCAGACGTACAGGGTGTCCTCGACGCGATGCGCAAAGAGGGCATCATTCAATCGGACGACGACATCCAAAACGACCACATTGCCTTTCGTTCAATCGGCGTCCCCAACCTTGGGCTCGCCTCGCTCGAACGGATCTTTTTACACCACGGTTACACAAGGCGTGACAAGTACTTCTTCGAATCCAAGCGCCTTGACGCTTATTGGTATGCGCCTCCCTCACCACAATACCCGCGCATCTTCATCAGCGAGCTGCGAGTAGGCGACCTCTCCGAAGAAGCACAGCAAATCATTCGTCACTACACAGATCAAGTGCAAGAGGATCCCGTCGACGCACTTGACCTCGATGATGGAGAAGCGGTCGACGCCTTTTTGCACACTTCGGGCTGGGATGTCCCCTTTATCGAAGACTACGAACGACTCCTCGAAGAGAGCGAGTACGCGGCATGGACCATCTACAACCGTTACTATCTCAACCACTTCACAGTCAGCGTCCACACCCTGCCTGCGCCGTACAATCAACTCTCCGCATTCAACACATTCCTCGAAGAGCACGGTTTTACGTTGAATGACAGTGGTGGCAAGATCAAAGAGAGTCCAGATGGCTTGCTTTTGCAAAGTTCGACAGTCGCGGAGATTGTCGACGCGCTCTTCCACTCACGACAGAATCCTGATGGGACCGCCATCAAAAAGCGTATCTCAGGGAGCTATGTCGAGTTCGCCGAACGACGTGTCTTGCCAGAATATCAGGACCTTCCGGCAGATCAGGTGACCCGCGCACACAGACGCGACGGTTTTGAGGCCGGAAACGCCGATAAGATATTCGAAAGCACCTACCAATCCCAAACCCAACAACGCCAGTAAAACGATATATACGGGGTAAGCTAGATTGCTGTTCCAGGCGTAGTTGCACTTGTGCCTTCGCAAAATGCACCCGAACATACATTACAAATCCCTCGGGGCAATACGGATACTGCAAGCAGTATCCTCCTAACGCTCGAATACTCGGACAACATATGCGGTTGTCATTTGCTTCATTCACTTTGCAACCACCCCCTCAACAAACCTCTCCATCCCCCTGGCCTCCGGCCTTCCCCCTTCCTCTCCGACCTTCGGAGAATGGAAGGGGGAGAGTTTTAGC
>MDTC01162044.1_pt1 | contig 40678 bp, 40 predicted proteins | sample 811181 | NCBI WGS metagenome assembly MDTC01 (sample SAMN05326644, study PRJNA326480) | marine metagenome | isolation source: seawater | place: Pacific Ocean: North | collected 2011
AAAGATAGTACTTTATTTGATAGCCCTAATACACTATTTTGTTCATGAATAAATAGTGGTATTTTTTTGAGAAAAGAAATTAACCCACACGGAACTGTGACGTATCCTCCAAAACAAATTGTCAAATCTGGCTTGTAAAACTTATATATTTTATTTACTTGGTAACAAGCCCTAAGGAGGAGAAAAGGCGATTTTAAGATTGTGATAAATCCTTTATTTCTTATACCCTGAAAATTAATATATTTTATGTTGATAGATTCAGCTTCAATTATTTTTTTTTCTATTCCTTTGGTAGTTCCTATCCACAACACATCATAATTTTTTGAAATTAAATTTTTTGCAATTGCTAATGCAGGGTATACATGGCCTCCTGTACCACCGGCTGAGAAAATTACTTTTTTTTTGGCGTTCATTAAATTTTCTAAAATTTAGTATTTATTGTAACTAAGTATACCTCACGATATATTTTAAAAACTAAATAAATCGAAATAAAAGATACTATATAGCTAGAGCCTCCAGCACTAAAAAATGGAAGTGTAAGACCTTTTGTGGGACTCATACCAACATTTACATACATGTGAAGTAAAGATTGAAATCCAAAATAAAGTCCAATTCCATAAGATAGATAGCCCTGAAATTTTAAGTTAAGCTTTAAGGCTTTGCTTCCAAGATTAAAACATTTATAAATAAGAATCGAGAACAAGAATATCATCAAAATTGAACCAAAAAGTCCTAGTTCTTCAGCTATAATAGCAAATATAAAATCAGTATGAGCTTCAGGTAAATAAAATTGCTTAAAACTACTCCCTCCAAGGCCTTTTCCAAAAATTCCACCGTCTCCGATTGCTATCAAAGAGTTTGATAGTTGATATCCACCATCTAATTCATCAGCGAAAGGATCTAGAAAAGTCATCATTCTTTTCATTCTATAAGGCTCAAACACAATTAAAACATAAACTAAAAATAAACCAAAAAAACTTGTAGATAAAATATGAAGAAATTTAGCATTAGCTAGCCAAAGAAGGGATAAAGTAATAAATAAAATTATTACAATTGATCCTAAATCTTTAAAATATAAAATCGTGGTACATGGAATAAGTAAATATATAAATGGTATAATATAATATTCAAATTTTTTAATTTTTTCATTTTGCAAAGACAGAAAAGAGCAAAGCCAAATCAAGAAAGTAAGTTTTACTAATTCAGAAGGTTGAATTGTAAACAAATACAACTTTAACCACCTTCTACTTCCCTTAACTTCTTTTCCAAGCTCGGGCATAAATAAAAGTAGTAAAATTATTATACTACCTATAAATAATATTAGTGAGTATTTTCTTATATTAGAAAGTCTTATATGTGAAATAGAAATACAAAAAATAAAACTTATTATGAGGAAGAAAATTTGTTTTTTTACATAATAAAATGGATCATTAAAATTTGTATAAGCTATTTCCGTCGATGCTGAAAAGAGCATTAGTAGACCAAAAGTTATAATAAAAATTGAAGTAAATAAAAATAAGGGATCAAAATATTGCTTTAATGAGTTAAGGATATTTTTTTTCATTTAAAATTATTTTTAATTATCTTTTTAAAAAACTCTCCTCTTTCTTCATAATTGTCAAATTGATCAAAACTAGAGCAAGCAGGAGAAAACAAAACATTTACTTTTTTTTCTTGCTCAAATTTACCAAGAATAATCTTGAGTTTATTAATAACTTCGCTTAGATTTTTTATAATAGTAAAGTTAGGATAGCTTTCATTATATTTTTCAAAATATTTTCCTGCTTCACCATATACAATAATTTTTATATCTTTTTCTTTAATGAAATTAAGTATATCTGAAAAATTATCTGTTTTTGATCTTCCGCCTAATATTAATACTATAGGACTTTCAAATGATCTCAGAGCTGCTAGTGTTGATTCAATATTTGTTGATTTTGAATCGTTAATAAAATGAAAATTATTATTTTTATAAAAATATTCCATTCTATGAGGCAGTGGTTTAAATTTTGAAATAATCTTTGCTGCTTTATTAACGTCGAGTCCTAATGCTATTATAGAGCATAATACAAATGCCACATTCTTAAGATTGTGATATCCAATTAATTTTATTTCGCTCAGTTTTAAAATTTCTTTTGATAAATAATAAATTATGAAATCATTATTTTTATCCATAAGATTAATTGTATATGAATTTGACGAACTAATACCAAAGCTTATTAATTTACTTGATCCAGAATAGTCAATATTTAAATTACTTTTATCAATTATTATTTGTTTTGCCTTTTGAAAAATCTTGTATTTTATTTTTTTATAAATTTCAAATGACCCATGCCTCTCAATATGGTCAGGTGTAATATTTGTTATAAATGCGACATCAGAATTTATATTACCGGAAATTTCTAATTGATAGCTTGAAACTTCTAAGCAAATATAATCATATTTACAATGTTCTATACTTAGAATAGGGATACCATTGTTTCCACATGAAACACTCTTGTAATCTAATTTATTTAAGACATAATTTAATAATTCCGTCACTGTAGTTTTGCCATTAGAACCAGTAATGGCAATTACTTTTGACTTATAATTTTTCATAAATATATCAATATCTGAAATGATCTTGATATTGTGTTTTGATATTTTATCTCTAATTTTTTTACTTAAAGCTATACCAGGACTTTGTACTATATATTGTACTTTATATAATTCCGTACGATCAAAATTACCAAAGAAAATTTTGTTTCTTCTAGCATCTGATAGTGAATTAAATTGATTAAGCTTTTCTACGGTCTCATTATTTTCAAATACATAAAAATGCTTATTTTTTTTGTGCAGATATTCAGCGACTGATACCCCGGTTTTCCCAAATCCTAAGATAGCAATAGGAAGTTCGTTTATCATTTTATTACCTAATTTTTAAAGTAGCAATTCCAACTAAAACTAATATAAATGTTACAATCCAAAATCTTGACACGACTTTTGGCTCTGGCCAGCCTTTCTTTTCAAAATGATGATGTAAAGGAGTCCATAAAAATACTTTTCTATTAAAGAGTTTTATTGAAGTTATCTGAATAATAACTGATATTGTTTCTGCAACAAAAATACCGCCCATAATAATTAATACTATTTCTTGTCGTGCTGCCATTGCTATGTAACCAATAACTGCTCCCAGTGATAATGAACCAACATCTCCCATAAATATTTGTGCTGGGTATGAGTTATACCATAAAAAACCAAGCCCAGAGCCAACTATAGCTCCAATGAAAATTGTTAATTCGCCTACTCCAGGTAAATGAGGTATTAGTAAGTAATTTGCAAAATTAATATGCCCAGAAAGATATGTAAATATTCCCAAACCAACACAAACTAATATAACTGGGGTAATAGCAAGACCATCTAATCCATCTGTTAAATTCACAGAATTACAAGAACTAACTATTACAAGAATAAATAATGGTATATAAAAATAGGATAGATTTATTACTATTTCTTTAAAAAATGGGAAAAAAAGTAGTTGTTCGTTGATATCCTCTATATTTATAAAAATAATAATTGCAAATATTAAACTTAATAAAACCTGATTTAAAAATTTTGTTTTAGCTTTAATACCCTTACTATTTTTTTTTAACTTTATGTAGTCATCAAAAAACCCTAAAGCTCCGAAAGATAGCATTATAAGGATACCAAAAATTATATACTTATTTGACAAATCAGCCCAGATGATAGAGGAAAGAATTACAGATAAGATAATCATTATTCCCCCCATGGTAGGAGTTCCAGTTTTAGTCAAATGCGTATTAGGATTGTATTTGCTAATTTTTTCACCAATACCATAATCAGCTAGTTTTTTGATAACAATTGGGCCAAATAAAAGGGTAAAAAGAAGTCCAGTTATAGCAGCAAATATAATTCGAACAGTAATGTACTGAAATAAATTTAATTGAGGAAAATATTCTAAATAAAGTTCACTTAGATAATATATCATTGAAATTCTACCAACTGCTTTGTAAGTTTATCTAAAGACATAGCTCTAGATCCTTTAACTAAAATAGATAAATCATGAGACATATTGCTAACTATATAATTAAATATTTCTTCAATTGTATCTAGATGAAGCGATTCCTCTCCAAGTAAAGATGTAGCTGCAGTTTTACTTTCTTTTCCATAAGTTATTATTTTATCAACACCACAACTTAAAGCATACTCAACTACTTCTTTATGATATTTAGCGCTATCAGAGCCAAGCTCTACCATGTCTCCAAATACTAACCATTTTTCATTTTTTGCTGTCTTAAGAGTATCTAATGCAACTTTGAATGATCCTGGATTAGCGTTATATGTATCGTCGATCAATGTTGCCCCATTTTTTAGTTTTTTTAAATTAAGTCTAGATTTTACTCCACAAAAATTCTCAATTCCATTAACAATCTCGCTTACTTCAATTTTTAGATAGTCTGCTATCGAAGCTGCACAAGAAATGTTAATAAGATCATGATTATTTTTATACTTTGGCGAAATCTTAACTGTTTCTCCTCTTAGATTTAAGAAAAAATCCTTTTCTCTTGTCTCAACATAGTAATCTGAATACTTACTTCCGAAAGTTAAATAATTGAGTCCGTTTTTTTTCGAATATTTTGACATCTTAATATCTGTTAAGTTTATAAAACATGTACCACTTTTTTTTACATAATCAAATAATTTCGTTTTTTCTTTATATACTCCGTCTTCACCGCCCAATCCTTCCAAATGGGCTTTTCCAATATTTGTTACAGTTGCAATATCAGGTTTTGCAATTTCAGCTAGTATTTTCATCTCGTTTGCAATTGATATGCCTATTTCTAAAATTAAAAATTCATTAGTATGATTACTATTTATTATAGTTAAAGGCATACCTATATGATTATTTAAATTTCCTTGAGTAAAGCTTATTTGGTTTTTTTTAAGCATCAGTGCTAGAAGCTCTTTTACAGAAGTTTTTCCGTTTGATCCTGTTATTGCAATTACTTTTCCTTGAAACATAGATCTGTAAAATTTACTTAGCTTGTGAAGAGCTTTTTGTGTGTCATCTACATAAATTATATTAGACCTTATATTCTTTATTTTCTTTTCATAACTGCATAATACACATATCGCTTTTTCATCCACATCTTTAATATAATTATGACCATCAAATCTATCACCTTTGAGTGGTATAAAAAAATTATGATTCTCAAAATTTCTTGAATCAATACCAAAACTATAGGAACCTTTATAATCGTTACCATGTAACTCTCCGTTCACTGCAATACTGATTTCTTTAAGAGAAATGTTATTCATAATTTATCCATTATATCTTTTACGATCCTTCTATCGTTAAATCTAATAGTATTATTTTTAAGGATTTGATATTCCTCATGTCCTTTACCAAAAATAACAACTAGTTCACAATTACTATGATAAATAGCATTTTTAATAGCTGACCTCCTATCAGCAATTATATCGATATTTTTTTTATTACTTATTTTTTCAATTATTTGTTGAAAAATTTTATTTTCGTCTTCATTTCTAGGATTATCATTTGTGACATATAGCCTGTTTGAATTCAAGTGGGCTAATTTCCCCATTTTACTACGTTTCGTTCTATCTCTTTCGCCCCCACATCCCAAGACGCAGGCTATCTTACTCTCTGGGAAATGTTCTTTTAGTGACCTTAGAGAAATTTCAATTGATATTGGTGTATGCGCATAATCTACAAAGATTTTTTTATTTTTTTTATTATAAACACATTCCATTCTGCCTTTTACAGGCTTTAGCTTTTTTAATGATTTTTCTATTTCTTTAGGAGAGTACCCTTGATTTATTAAATTCAGTATAGCTAAGGATAAGTTTTCAATATTGTAAAAACCATAGAGGTTTAGTGAACACTTAATTTGATTCACCCCTAGATCTAATACAAAGTCTATACCATTTTCGTTAAGTTTATAATTTTTAATATAAGCATTTGCTGTTTTTTTCTTATTTGAAAAAGTTAAGAGTTTGATATTTTTATCTATTTTTTTTGCTAATTTTTCACCATATTGGGTATCAACATTTATGACTGCATTTTTTATATCAAAATCCTCAAAAAGTCTTCGTTTTGCATTAAAATAATTTTTCATGTTTTTATGATAATCTAAATGATCATGGGTTAAATTGGTAAAAACTGCATTTTCAATGTTTATATCTTTTAATCTTTCCTGCTCTAAAGCGTGAGAAGAAGCCTCTAAGTATACTTTTTCAAATTTAAGCTTTTTAAGTTCGCTTAAAGTTCTATTCAAAATAACATTGCGAGGAGTTGTATACCCCGAATTCTTTAATTTTCCTAGCTCTCCATAACCGTTAGTCCCAATTACTGCAGATTTATCACCAATAATTTTTAAAATTTGGTGTGAAAAATGGGTTACACTAGTTTTGCCATTAGTACCTGTCACAGCAGTAATTTTTAATCTTCTAGATGGATTTTTATAAATAGAATTTGTAATTAAAGGAATTTTTTTTTCTAGGCCTTTCACTTTTAAAAAAAAGACTTTCTTATATTCTTTTTTTAAGGAGCTTTCTATTTGATAATCAGAGAAAACTACTTTACAGCCTTTACCAATGGCCTCTTTAAGATAATCATGGGAATTATTTTGATTTTTTTTTAGCGAAATGTATAAATCTTTTTTTTTGGTATTTCTACTATCATCTGATACGGAATATATTTCAATATCTTTATCAAAATTTAAATAATTTGTATTAATTTTTAAAATACTACATATTTTTTTTAATTTCATTTAATAAAATATTATTCTTCAATTTCCCCGCTTACCCATTCAGCAGCCGCTGATAAATCCCTGCCAATACCATCAATTGTATTGCAACTTACCAAAATTGAATATCCTAAAGCTATTACACAAAAATAAAAAGTAAATCTCATTTTTTCCTCCTTAATTATTAGTCTTGTTGATTTCTCAGAAAAGCGGGAATATCTAGATACTCATGATCCATTTCTCCATTTTCCTTATACATACCTCTCTTCTTACTTCTAATTAAACTTTCGGTGTTTGGTTCTAAATTGAAGCCGTCATCGTCCTCATCAATTTGATCCTTAGAAATATTTTCACTTATGTCATTATTTAATGGTTCAGCTTCAATATTAGTTGGTACTTCTGAGACAACAGAGTTTTGTTGAATTTTTTGATCCTCAATATCATAGGTATCTTCATAATCATCATTTATTTGATTTGAATCATCGTTAAGCCCAGTGGCAACAATTGTTATTTTGACAGTATCTTTCATCTTGGCTCTATTATCTTGAGTTTGTCCTATGACAATAGTTGCATTTTCTGCAGCCAACCCATGAGCTTTCTCCATTATCATTTCATATTCATCAACTGATATTGATTTATCAGATGTAATATTAACTAATAATCCCTTTGCATTTGTAATTTGAATATCGTCAAGCAATGGACTTTTTATAGCATTCTCATAAGCGTCTTCTGCTCTATCAATGCCAGTGCCCATTCCGGTACCCATCATTGCAGTACCAGCTTCAGACATGACTGTTTTTACATCTGCAAAATCAAGATTAATTCTTCCAACCTTTGTGATTAACTCTGCTATTCCTTGAACTGCACCTTGTAGAACTTTATCAGCTTCGCTAAAAGCTTTTTCCATTTCAATTGAATTTCCAAGAATTGTAAGAATTTTATCATTAGGAATTGTAATTAATGAATCAACACAACTCCTTAGAGCTACAATACCCTCGTCAGCTAACTCACTCCTTTTTTTTCCTTCAAATTTAAAGGGAGTTGTTACAACCGCAACGGTGAGTATATTTAATTCTCTGGCTATTTCAGCGATAATAGGTGCTGCTCCAGTACCAGTTCCACCACCCATTCCAGCAGTAATAAATAACATATCACAACCTTCAATAACTTCTCTTAATCTATCTTTATCCTCTAATGCTGCATCTCTTCCAATCTGGGGCTTTGCTCCTGCTCCAAGCCCTTTAGTTGTGCTCAGGCCTATTTGTATTTTGTTTGCTTTAGGCGATATTTTTTCTAATGCTTGGGCATCAGTATTAGCTGCTAGAAAATCTACTCCAGCGATTCTTTGCTTAACCATATGCTTAATCACATTTCCTCCACAACCTCCAACTCCGAGAACTTTGATTACAGCTCTTTGCCCCCCTGTATCATTTAATTCAAAAGACATTTGAACCTCCTTTACTAGTTATTGATAATAAATTTTTATCCGGATGAATATTTAATATCCTTAGGGACTCTGTAGCGACTTTTTTAAAAACTGGCCCAGCTACCATACCCCCGTAAAAAGGATAATATTTTTTATTCTTTGGATTTTCGATGACAACCAATATTACAAGCTTTGTTTCTTTCATTGGAGTCATGCCGACAAATATTGATCTGTGTCTGTTACTATAATATTTTTTTAATTCATAATTATAAATTCTTGTGGTTCCGGTTTTTCCACCTGAAGTAAAATTGTCTAATCTTGCAGATTTTGCGGTTCCTTTTTCAACTACTTTCTGAAGAATTTTTTTAACTTGAATAAAATTCTGTTCATATTTCTGCTCACTAATTGTTTGAAGGCTTCTTTCTTGTTTAATAATTTTTAAAGGTAGTTTTTTTCCATTGTTTGCTATTACAGTATATGCCTTCACTAATTGAAGGGGAGTAACGTTTAATCCATATCCATAAGAATATGTTTTAAATTCTATTGGTTTCCATTCTGTGAAATGTTTTAGATTGGTCGAATTATTTACACCTGAAAGATTAATGTCAATATCTTCCCCAAATCCCACATAAGATAATATTTCATAATAATCTTCTTGAGATATAATTTCAGAAATTTTTACGCTCCCAACATTACTAGATTTAATTAAAACCTGGTCTGCACTAAGTATTCCATGATTTTTGGTATCCTCTATTGTGTACCCACCACCAATTTTTAATTTCCCAGGAGAAGTATCAATTTTGTTTTCAAAAAAGAAATTTTTTGTGTTTTGTGCTGCCACAAAAAGAAATGGCTTGATTGTAGAACCTGGATCAAACTTTTCTTTAATTGCTCTATTTCTTGCTTTTTCAGGAGTATAACCATTTTTGTCGTTAGGATTGTATGAGGGCGAATTAGCTAATGCTAAGATTTCTCCATTTGTACTATCAACTACAATAATAGAGCCAGAATCAGCATTAACTCTGATTACTTGCTCCTTAAGACTCTTATAAGCCGCATATTGAATTCTGTTATCAATAGTCAAGTGAACGCTATCAGGGTAAACAGGTAAAGTTGATTCTATTTCTTTAACCTGTTCCTTTTTTCTATTGAGCATAACTTTTTTAACTCCATTCTCTCCTGATAGCTTCTTATTAAAGGTTTCTTCCATACCACTTTGACCTATATCATCAATATTTGTTTTACCAATAATATGAGAAGTTACCTCTGCCTCTGGATAAAACCTATGGTTTTCTTTATGAAAAGCTATTCCTTTTAAATTTAAATCCAAGATTTTCTTTACTTTAGTTGGAGAAATTTTTCTTTCTATATAAATAAAATTTTTATTAATATTATTTTCGACCTTTGACAAGATTGTATTTTTGTTAATTTTTAAAATATTCGAAAGCTCAAGTAGTTTACTATTTTCGTTTTTTAGAAAATTTCTTGGTCTGTTAATAAAAAGTGAATCCATTGGTATGGTGACAGCAATAGGGTTAAAATTTCTATCATATATTGTTGCTCTGGTTACACTTATAGGAATGTCTCGTATCTGTTTCTTAAAACTCTTTTTCGAATAAATCTCCCCATCTCTGTATTGAAGCGCAACACACTGAATTACTAATGCAGCTACTATGACAAAGAAGAAGGTATAAATAAAAAATTTTCTCATTATTTATATACCTCATTTAAATTTTTATATTTTTTTTCGGGGTAAATCATTTCTAAATTTGAAATTGCAAGGTTTTCAATTCGTGCTCTGTTAGCAAATGACTGAGTCTCGAGTACAAACTTATTGTGCACTATTTCAAGTTTACTTGAATTATGATCTAACTGATTAAGGGTAATATGTAATTGTCTATTTAAAAATTGAATATACACAACGGAAAAGGCTGATATAACGTTAATAAACATTAGGAGTATTAAAAAAATTAATTTCGTCTTTATCATATTCTTTCTGCTACTCTTAGTTTCGCACTCCTTGATCTTGGATTTTTTTCATACTCTTGCTCAGTAACTTTTTTTATAGTCACTAATTCTTTAAGCTTTGGCTTATCATAATCTTCTGGTATCGGAACATTTGATAACAATCGAAGGGGATTAGAGTTCTCTTTGAAAAATTTTTTTACAATTCTATCTTCAAGAGAATGGAAAGTAATTACAACAATTCTCCCTTCTTTGTGCAAAATATTTAATGAATTTTCAAGAATCTTTTTTAACTCATTTATCTCATCATTGATGTGTATTCTTATGGCTTGAAAAGTTTTCGTTGCGGGATTTTTTTTACTTTTTCCTTTTGGATATATCTCTTCAATTAATATTTGTAGTTCAGAAGTTGAACGTATTTTTTTTGTTGTATTTTTTTCAATTATTTTTCTTGCAATTTTGCTAGCGTATTTTTCATCTCCATAATTTTTAATTACAGATTTTAATTCGTTATAATCTGAATTTGAGATCCAATCTTCAGCAGTTAATTTCTGAGTTTGATCCATTCTCATATCTAAAGGGCCATTTTTTAAAAAACTAAAGCCTCTTGAAGCATTATCAAGCTGAGGAGATGAAACACCTAAATCAATTAAAATACCGTCGACTCCACCTGTGTAAGTATTTTTTTCGACTATTTCATTTATTTTACTAAAGTTAGCTCTTATAAATTTAAATCTTTTATCATTAATAAAAGCTTTCTTTGCGTGTTCTTCTGCCTCTAAATCTTTATCAAGTGATAAAAGTCTTCCTTTATCTCCTAATTTAGATAATATTTTCTTACTATGACCGCCCCTTCCATAGGTGCAATCTACATATACACCATCTTCTTTAATACCAAGATTGTCTATTGATTCATTTAAAAAGACAGGGCTATGTAAGAATGTTGAAGTTGTACTGTTCATATTTTTAGATTTTCTATTCCGCTATTTTCGATGTTTTTTCTTCCCTCGGTTTTTAACCAGGAGCTAAATTTGCTAGACCATATATCTTCTGACCAAAGTTCAAATTTCTTGCCCTGGCCAAGGAGAATAATTTTTTTTGATATTTTTGCGTATTTTCTAAGTGGATTAGGAATTAAAAACCTACCTTGATTATCTAATTCAGTTTCTGTAGCAAATCCAAGAACAAGCCTCTGAAGAAATCTCGCTTCGTTACTATACGAAGGTAGCTGCAATAATTGCCTTTCAACATCATTCCATATTGTTAAAGGATAAATGAGAAGGCACTGATCTTTATCAGCAGTAATAATTAAAGATGACTTTCTTTTTTCATAAAAGTCTTTTCTATACCTTTGGGGCATGGTTGCCCTTCCTTTATTGTCGATAGTAATATCACTAACGCCTTTAAACATAATTCCCCACTTTTTACCACTAATTTCCACAATTTTACTTGAATATTGCTATATGTCAAAAAATATTGTTATTTCTCAATAACTTATACAAAATTTTTAAAGTCTACAGATTCAATAAAATCAGTAGCATATGCATTTTTCTTAAATACTTAATTAAGAGTATTTGAAAGTGAGAGATTTGTTCTTAGAGAATATGAGTGAGCCAACCAGTAAGCTGGGTTCTGTTTTAGTAATCATTAATCTTGTACATATGTCACCATATGCATCTAGCGGTCTACCCGAAAGCAGTACGAGCAGCACTATAGCTTTCCTATTTGACCTTGCTCCAAGTGGGGTTTACATTGCCATTTTCATTACTGAAAATGCGGTAAGCTCTTACCTTACCTTTTCACCCTTACAACATAGGTTGCGGTATATTTTCTGTTGCACTTTCCATAAGCTCACGCTTTCCAGGAGTTACCTGGCACTTTACTCTATGGAGCCCAGACTTTCCTCTCTATATAAAATAGAGCGATTACTCGGTTAGCTCATATACAATTAAAATACATTTCACCTGATATATCAATATTAAATGATCTTGTTATAAATACTATTTTTCCTTATATCAAAGTATTCTGACAAAATTTTTACTACAGCAGATTTAGGGATTTTATTCTTATTTAAAATTTGCATTAATTTTTCTATTTCTAAATAATTATTACTTTCTAATTTTAAAGGTGGTAAAAGAATCACGAATTCACCTTTGTCTAAATTATTATCTTCAATATTCTTTACATGTTTTTCTATTGTATCAAAACTTATTAATTCATTTTTTTTAGTAATTTCTTTACAAATAAGTATTTTAATATTTTTACCAAAATAATTTTTTATAAAAATAAGCGTTTTTTTAATACGCTTGGGCGACTCAAAAAAAATTAAGGTTTTTTCTGATTCTAAGAATTGATCAAGAATATCTTTTCTATTTCCTATCTTTTTTGGGAAAAAACTTATAAAGCTGAATTCTTTTGAACCAAAGCCACTTACACTTAAAGATGCTGTTATTGATGATGGACCTGGAATTGGTTCAATATCAATAGATTTGTCTCTTAAGAAGTTCACAAGAATATCTCCGGGGTCGCTTATAGATGGCGTTCCAGCATCACTAACTAGAGCAATATTTTTTCCTTTAAGAATTTTGTTATATATGAAATCCAGTTTCTCTTTTTCATTAAATTTATGATAGCTAAATGTCGGTGTTTTAATGCTATAATAATTAAGTAATTTTGCGCTTTGCCTTGTATCTTCAGTAGCTATTAGGTCTACCATAGATAAAATAGAGATAGCTCTATATGTTATATCCGCAAGATTACCAATAGGGGTTGCTACAAGATAAAGTTTGCCTTTTTTTAAATTTTTATTATGCATTTAAATTTTACTAAAAGTTTTTTAATTTATAAATATATCCTAATAGTAAGCATTAGTATATTTACTTCATCCTGCGCATATAATAATTCTGTAAATAACAGCGAGACCGTGAATAATAATGTTATAAATGAGGTAAAAGAATATTTTATAGATAACAAAAAAATTGAAATTAAAGAAAATTTTGAGCTACAAATTTGGCCACAAAAAATTGCTATCATTGCACCCGTTTCAGGAAAATACTCTAAAATTGGAAGATCTCTTATTAATGGGATTGAAATGAGCATTGAAAATTTAAATAAAGTTGGGATATCAATTCAAACAAAAATATATGATTCTGGGGAACAAGGATTATCAATTAAAAAAATTTCAAATGATATAAATCAATCTGACTACGATTACGTAATTGGCCCAATTTTAAAAAAAAATATAAATACTTATTCGAATGAATCATCTTCAAATGCAAAAAAATTAATATTAAATAAGTCAAAAAAAATAAATTTTAATAAAAATAAATTTTACTTTGGTCTTTTCCCTGAAGATGATATTCAATGTATTATTAAGGGGATTTTAGCAAATAACTATCAAAAAGGAGTGATGATATATCCAAAAAATAGGTGGGGTGAAAGACTAATGTTATCTTTTCAAGATAGTTTTTATCAATTTGATACATATAAAAAAGAGATATTAGAAATATCATATGAAAAACAAAAAAAAGAAATTGATAAAAAATTAAAGGAAATATTCCATATTGAAGAAAGTTATTCAAAAAGAAAATATATAAAGAGCTTATTAGATACAAATTTCAATTTTGTACCGCATATTCGAGATGATATTGATTTTATTTTCTCAATAGGTACATCGGATGACTTAAAACAGATTAAGCCAAAATTAGATTTTTATTATGCTGAGAATATACCTGTATTTTCAACTTCGCATATATTTAGTGGTGTTATTAATAGCCAAAAAGATAAAGATCTTGATGATATAGTATTTTGTGATATTCCTTGGCTGTTTGATAAAAAAAATAAAAGAATTTTAAAAAATCTTGTGCTTAGTGATCAGCGTAAAAACTTTCTAAGGTTTGTTGCGCTTGGCATGGATTCTGTCAATATTTATCCTTTCTTGGACAAACTTAAAGAAGATCAACAAAAATTTATAAAACTAAGAACAGGTAAAATTTATATTAGTACTAATGGTATCATTAAAAGAGATCTTAATTATCTTAAATTTAAAAATGGTCGTCCAAGATTAATTAATGTAATCGAAAATGAATAAAAGTCAGATAACTTTTTTTTCAGACGTATTAGGAAAAGATAACTTTTACTATCACCCAGAAGATTGTTGGGCTTATGGATATGATAATAGTAAAATGCATGTACTACCTGACGGAGTTTTATTACCAGAGAATAGTAGTCAAGTACAAAAAATAATAAAATTTTGTTATGAAAATAAAATAACTATTTCCCCAAGAGGAAGAGGTACTGGTAATACTGGAGGATCTATTCCAAAGAAAAAGGGTGTAGTTTTATCTCTGGAAAGAATGAATAAGATCCTAAGCATTAATACTATTGATAGATATTGTAAAGTACAGCCAGGCATTTTAAATAAAGACTTGCAAATAGAATTATCAAAAAATAATTTTTTTTGGGCTCCGGATCCTTCTAGTATGGCTTATTCAACTATTGGTGGAAACATTGCAAATAACTCAGCTGGGCCTAGAGCGATAAAATATGGTACACCACGAGATAATATTCTTGGACTAAAATTTATTGACGGTCTAGGAGTATTGCATTCAGTAGGGGTTCATACATCAAAAGGAGTTGTTGGGCTGGATTTAACAAGAATTTTAGTTGGCTCCGAAGGTACTTTAGGAATTATTACGGAAGCTACTTTAAAAATCTTACCTAAAAAAGAAAGTCTTATGACTTTCGAAATTTGTTTTAAAAAAACGAGTCATTCTATAGATTTTATAAAATTTATCATGGAAAAGAACCACACTCCATATTCTCTAGAATACCTCGATAAATTCTCAATCAAACTGATAAATAATATGATAGAAGGATACTTTTCCAATGAAACAGAATCAGCTCTTATTTGTGAATTTGACTGTAATGCTGAAGAAAAAGAGAATATAAAAAGTTTTATAAAAGAGTTATCAGAAAAATATTTTGCCGTAAATATGAAATTTGCAAAAGACAAAGAAAATATACAAAAAATATGGAAAGCGAGAAAATCACTTTCACCAGCTCTAAGAAATTTTGGTGGCTACAAAATAAATGAAGATGTAGTAGTTCCAATAACAAATTTAAACAAATTTTTAAAAAAAGTTGTTGAGATTGGAAATCATCATAATATCCAAATAGTAAATTTTGGACATGCTGGAAATGGCAATATTCATGTAAATTTAATTCTTGACTCTGAACAAGAAAAAAATTCAGAAAACACAAAAAGTTGTCTTTTAAAGATTTTTAATTTGGTTATTGAGCTTGATGGAACACTTTCCGGTGAACATGGTATTGGTATGGTAAAAAAAGAGTATTTAAATATTGAGGTCGATGCAATAACAACAGACCTTATGAAAAAAATTAAAAGTCAGTTTGATCCTAGGGGTATTCTAAATCCAGATAAATCGTTTTAGATAAAAGTATTTATTTCTTGCTCAAAATCTGAGAGGTTTTCTTGAAAAGACTTTCTATCAAAAATTTTTTCGCTATATGAAATTAGCGGCTTAGCATTTTTTGGTAAGGTAATGTTATAAAAAGGTAATCGCCATAATAAGGGTGCCATGCTGCAATCAATAAGACTAAAATCTTCACCTAAAAAGTATTTTTTAGATTGAAAAAAATCCATAGCAGACATCAAATTATTTTTAAATTGAGCTTTTGCTTGGCTTGATTTTTTTTCACCCGATGACCCTATATCATTTAATAAACCATATAAATCTCTCTCTATGTAATGAAGAACCATTCTAGTTTTCGCTCTTACGACTGGGTCAACTGGCATTAAGGGAGGATGTGGAAATCTTTCATCAAGATATTCCATGATTACTCTTGATTCGTATAAAACTAAATTTCTATCAACAAATGTTGGGGTGGAATGATTAGGGTTTAATGAAATTAGATCCTCGTTTCGTTCATTATTTTGGATGTCTTGAACTTTAAAAGTTAAGTCCTTTTCTCCAAGAACAATTCTGACTCTATGTGATTGGGGGCATTCAGGATTTGAATAAAGTGTCATTACGTGCATAAAGTCCCCCAGAGAGTTTGTTAATTAAAACTTATTTTTATTATTTTGAGCCTATTTATAATCTTTCCAATATTCTTTCTTAGTATAATATGCGATAACAGTAAAAGCGAAAATAAATAATAAGACCCAAAAGCCAATTGCATGTCTTTTTGACTTAATAGGCTCTGAAGCATATACAAGGAAATTTGTTATATCATTAGTTGCTTTTTGATAATTGACTTTGTCGTATGAACCTGGGCTAGAGATTTCAAATTTATTTGGACCGTCATCTAAAAGTATCTGTTCACCTTGAAGATCTGCAAGCACGTGAGGCATGGCAGTGTTTGGATAGGTCAAGTTGTTAAAACCTGTAGGTCTTTTATCATCTACATAGTAACTATTTAAATAAGAATATATCCAATTCGCCCCTCTAGATCTTGCAGTTAAACTTAAATCCGGTGGTAATGCTCCAAACCAACTTATAGCATCATCTTTGTTCATTGGTATTATCATATTGTCACCAAGCTTTGCAGAAGAAAAAATTAGATTTTGTTCAAAAATTTCAGGATCAATATCTAAATCTTTAGCAACATTACTATATCTAAGGTACTTTAAAGAATGACACCCCATGCAATAATTTACATAATACTTTGCACCCCTTTGAAGTGAAGCCTTGTTATTAATATCGTAAACAGCTTTCATTTCAAAACTATTACCACCTGCTGCGAAACTGATATTGAAAATAAAAAGTAAGAATGTGAACGAAATTATATTTTTAAAATTCATTATTATGTGACTCTGCTTGGAACTTGCTTTTCGGAATTTAATTGAGTAAATATTGGCGACATAAACATAAAAATTACATAAAGCACTAAGGATAAAAATCCAACTGAAAGGTATGTTAAATCAGCACCAGCTAATCTAAAGAAATCATAAATAAAAATAATTCCTAGAATAGTTGCCGTAAATATGTAAGTAAATATTTTATTTCTTGAAGAACTATAGAAATATAAAAGTATAAAAAATAAAAAATAAACCTGACTAAAGCGAAGGGCTAGTTCACTATACAATGGTGTTACTGCTTTTACTCCTAACCACCCTAAAATCATAAAAGCAATGACAAAAATAAACAAATTAACTTTAAAAAGGGTGCTTCGATATCTTATAGACTTAATTGGATTAGTATCAATCCATGGTAGAAAAAATAATACTATTATTGAAAGAAGCATTGCTAACGCTCCAAATTGTGGATCTGGTATTGCCCTTAAAATTGAGTAAAAAGGCGTAAAATACCAGACAGGCGCAATATGTTCAGGAGTTACAAGAGCATTAGCTGGGACAAAATTAGCATGTTCTAGAAAATAACCGCCCATCTCAGGAGCGTAAAAAACTACTATTGAAAATATAAATAAGAAGACACCTATGCCAACCATATCTTTAATTGTGTAATAGGGATGAAACGGAACTCCATCTAAAGGAACACCATCTTTATCCTTATGATCTTTTATTTCAACTCCATCTGGGTTATTTGAGCCTACTGTGTGAAGAGCTGCAAGATGAAGTAACACAAGAAGCAAAAGAAGCATTGGAACAGCGACAATATGTAATGCAAAAAACCTAGTTAAAGTTGGGTCAGAAATTGCAAAGTCTCCTCTAATCCAAATAGCAAGATCTTCACCAATAAATGGGATTGTACTGAAAAGATTAATAATAACTTGAGCCCCCCAGAATGACATCTGACCCCAAGGTAACAAATAACCCATGAAGGCTTCAGCCATTAATGCAAGATATATAAACACTCCAAACAACCATATTAGCTCTCTTGGCTTTTTAAACGAACCATACATTAGAGCTCGAAACATATGCAAATATATAATTATAAAAAATGCTGATGCTCCTGTTGAATGCATATATCTTATTAACCAACCCATATTTACATCACGCATGATAAACTCAACTGAATCAAAAGCCATTTGTGCATCTGGTTTATAATGCATTGCTAAAAATATTCCCGTAACTATTTGAAGAAATAAAACTAAAAATGCTAATGAACCAAAAAAATACCAGAAGTTAAAATTCTTTGGTGCATAATAATTTGTCAAATGGTTCTTAATAAAACCAAGAATTGGAAGCCTTGCATCTATCCAGCCTATTACTCCTGAGGTGTTATCTGTATTATTACTCATGATAATTCACTCTCATTTAAATTATTTGGCATTTCACCGATAACAACTGTATTTTCATCAACAAACTTATATGGGGGAACTTTAAGATTTGCTCCTGCAGGCGCACCATTAAAAACTTTACCGGCAAAGTCAAATTTAGAGCCATGGCAAGCACAGAAGAATCCGCCCTTCCAGTCAGAGCCAAGAGATTTGTCAGAGGAATCTGGTTTATAAGCAGGGTTACATCCTAAATGTGTGCATACACCCTCTAAAACTAAGATTTCTGGCTTTAAGGATCTGTATATATTATTTGCAAATTCCGGCTGTTGTTCTTTATTACTCGAATTTGGATCTTTGTATTTACCATCAATTGTGTCTATGCTATCAATCATTTCTTTAGATCTTTTAATAATCCAAATAGGCTTTTTTCTCCATATAACATCGATTTTTTCGCCCTCATTAAGGTTTGAAATATCAACTTTTACAGGGGCTCCTGCTGCTTTAGCTTTCTCGCTAGGTGCCATAGAAGAAACTAGTGGAAATACAACCGCTCCAGCACCAACTCCGCCAACTAAAGTCATTGTTTTAGTTAGAAATTTTCTTCTACTTTGATTATCCCCTTCTGACATGATCTTATAAGACTATATGTTAATTAAATTTTCAAATATACAAAATTTTTATATTCGGCATATTAACATGTTGAGTAAAAAAAATGTTAAAAATATTACAAATATTTGGACAAATTTGATACGAAACTGTTATTTTCTTCTTTGGTGCCTACGGTAACTCTAAGAAAATTCTTTAAGTTAGAATTATTATTCAAGTTTTTAATCAAAATATTTGAATCTTTGAGTAATTTATAGATTTCATCTGAGCTTTTATTTAAGGTCTTAAATATTAAAAAATTTGTTGAGCTTTTATAAACTTTAATATTTCTTAATTCAGATAAATCCGAGTATAGTTCTTCTCTTAAATCTATGATATTTTGGCAATTTTTCCTTATGTTGGAAAAATTTTCAAAAATATTTATTATTATTTTTAGTGATACAGTATTGATATTAAACGGAAGTCTAATTTTATTAATAATACTTGATATTTCCTTATTTGAAATCATAAACCCTAGTCTAAGACCAGCGAAACCAATTTTTGAAAAAGTCCTAAGGATTACTAAATTCTCATACTTTTCTATTAAATCAATATATGAAGATTCACAGAAATCTACATATGCTTCATCGATAACTACAATAGATTCAGAACTCTCTATTATTTGAATAATTTTATCTTTATCCCATAAATTACCTGTAGGGTTATTGGGACAAGCTAAAAAAATAATTGCTGGCTTATGATTTGAAATATTTTTAAGCATTTGATCAATTTTGATATCAAAATCTTTGTTCAAATATTCTGGAATATAATTTAAATTAACAGTAGAAATAATTTTTTCATACATAGAAAAAGAAGGTGAAGGAACCATAACATTATTGCCTTTTTTAGAAAAAGCTAAACAAATATTTTGAATGAGTTCATCGGATCCATTACCAAAATTTACACCGAAGTTACTATTTAGACCGAAATAATCTAAAATAATTTTTTCAAGCTCTTTAGAGTGTGACTCGGGATATCGATTTAATAATATCTCCTTTTCATTAATATTAAGTGATTTTATGACATCTCTTAAGCTTTTATCAACAGGATATTCCATAGCATCAAGCTTTATCATATTTTCTGGATTATCAATAAAATATTCTTTGAAATTATTTATGTCTTCTCTTAAGTATTTTTTATAGTTTACCATTTTAAATTTCTTCTTAATCTAGCTGATATACTATGTGCATCTAAATTCTCAGAGTTTGCTAATATCTCTGAATTAATGGAAAGTTGCTTAACAGCTTTTGAACTACATTTTAAAAAATTTGACCTTTTTTGAAAATCGTATACTCCTAGTGGTGAAGAAAATTTTGCAGTTCCCATTGTAGGTAAAACATGGTTAGGGCCTGCACAGTAATCACCAAAAACTTCTGGAGATTTAGGACCGATGAAAATAGCTCCTGCATTTAAATTTCCATTCATTAATTTACTTGGATTTTTGACCGACAATTGCAAGTGCTCTGGGGCAACCAAATTTATAATTTTTTTACTTTCACTTATACTTTTCGTTTTGATCACTAATCCATAGTTTTCTAAAGAATGCTTTATTATTCTTTTCCTCTTCATATTTTGGATTTTTTCTTCAATATTTTTTGAGACCTTTTTAATTAACTCATGACTGTTCGTAACTAATATTGACTGCGCTTGGTTATCATGTTCGGATTGAGCAAATATATCAGCTGTCAGCCAATCTACATTGGCTGTAGAATCGGCTACAATCATTATCTCAGAAGGGCCTGCAAAACTATCAATTCCAATCTGGCCAAATAAAGTCTTTTTCGCTGTTGCAACAAAATTATTACCTGGTCCAACTACTTTGAAAACCTTTGGAATAATCTTGGTACCAAAAGCTAATGCAGCAATAGCTTGAGCACCACCTATCTTATAAATTGAATTTACACCTGCAACTTTTGCTGCAACTAACACTGCTGGATTTATTTCACCATTAGTAGCTGGGGTTACCATAACTATATTATCTACTCCAGCTACTTTTGCTGGTATGGCATTCATTAGGACAGAAGATGGATAGGATGCTGAGCCTCCAGGAACGTATATACCTACTTTTTCAATAGGTGAACATTTTTGACCAAAAGTAATACCAATTGAATCAGAATATTTCCAGTCTTTGATTTTTTGTAAATTACTAAATTTATTAATATTTTTTGCAGCAAATTTTATCGCTGATAAATCTTCTTTGCTTATTATTTTGAAAGAATTATTGATTTCTTTTTGTGAAACTTTAAGATTTTTAATTTTTTTCGCATCATAGTTATCATATTTCTTGGTATATTTTAACAAAGCTCTATCACCATTCAACAGAATATCCTTTAAAATTAAATTTACTTTATTTTGAACTTTTTCAGACCTAAATATTCTTTTGTTAATAAATGTTTTGAAATCTTTGTCAAAAGCTTTTGATGATGTATTAAGATTTTTTATTTTAAGCATTCTTTCTTCTCTTTTTTATAGCTTTTGAAAATAAATCAATTACATTTTCAGTATCTTCCCAACCTATGCAAGCATCGGTAATACTTTTACCATATTGAATCTTATCAATATCATCGACTTTTTGATTTCCCTCAACTAAATTACTCTCAATCATTATTCCAATGATTCTGTCCTCGCCTGTTGAAATTTGCGTAGCAATATCATTTGCAACTTCAATTTGTTTTTTGTGGTCTTTTCTACTATTTGCATGACTGCAATCAACCATTATTCTTACAGGTAAATTGGCTTGATCAAGTTTAGCAGAAACCAGATTTATACTTTCTTTGTCAAAATTTGTTTTTGTTTTACCACCCCTAAGTATTACGTGACAATATTCGTTACCGATGGTAGTAAATATGGCAGAATTCCCTTCTTTTGTAACAGATAAAAAATTGTGAGGCATCGAAGAAGAGCCAATTGCATCAATTGCAATTTGTAAATCCCCGCTTGTACCATTTTTAAACCCAACTGGACAAGAAAGTCCTGAGGCTAACTCTCTGTGGCATTGGCTTTCTGTTGTTCTTGCACCTATTGCACCCCAACTTATTAAATCTGATATATATTGCGGGCTTATTAAATCTAAATACTCTGTGCCGGCTCCAAGCCCCATTTCATTAATCTTATAAAGCAAATCTCTGCCAATTCTGATTCCTTTATTAATTTTGAAGCTTCCATCTAAATCTGGGTCGTTTATTAAACCTTTCCAACCAACAGTTGTTCTTGGTTTTTCAAAATACACTCTCATGATTATCATAAGTTCATTTTCATACTTTTCTTGAAGAACTTTGAGTTTTGCCGCATATTCTAAAGCAGCATTAGGATCATGAATTGAACAAGGCCCAACGATTAAAATTAATCTATCGTCTTCAAAATCTAAAATTTTAGATAATGCAAGGCGTGAATTATAAACAATAGACGCGACTTCATCAGAAATTGGAATTTCTTCTCGAACTGATTTAGGGCTTGATAATTCATTAAGACTTTCTATACGTAAGTCATCTGTTTCATGTGTCATTTTTTCGCCTGTATAATATTTTCTAACTCGTTAATTATACACCATACGTCATCATGTTTTAACTTCATTGAACTTTTATTAACGATCATGTGAGAACTTACATTAAATAAATTTTCAATTTCAATTAGACCATTTTCTTTCAAGGTCTGGCCAGTATCAACCAAATCTACAATAAAATCAGACATGCCTAGAATTGGCGCCAGCTCCATAGAGCCGTAGAGTTTTATTATTTGAGCTTGCTTACTGTTTTTTTTAAGATACTGTTGAGCTGCTTTAACATATTTGGTTGCAATTATACTGGAACTTAAAATTTTTTTGTTTTTATCATTAGCAGCCAAAATCATTCTACATTTAGATATTTTTAGATCTAATGGAGTATAAAAATCTAGTTCATCATTCTCTACCAAGGTATCCATTCCAACAACTCCAAAATCTACAGCTCCATTATAAACAAAGGTCGGCACATCTGTTGCTCTAACAATAACTAAACTAAGTTTTTTTATGCTTGTTTGAAGAATAAGTTTTCTTGAATTTAGGTCATTAGAATTTTTTAAATCTACTTTAATCTTTTTAAGTAGAGTAATAAATTCATCAAAAATTCTACCTTTTGAAACAGCAATACTTATTTCTGAGCTTAACTTCATATTGTTACTCTTTTTATATCAGCCCCAAGCTGCCCTAACTTTTCTTCGATACATTCATATCCTCTATCAATGTGATAAATACGATCAACAACTGTTTCCCCTTTTGCAACTAAGCCCGCTAGAATTAAACTTGCTGATGCTCTCAAATCTGTAGCCATAACTTCTGCTCCGTTTAATTCTTTAACACCTTCAATTAAGGCTGCATTACCATTGATTTTAATATTTGCACCCATTCTAACTAATTCCTGAACATGCATAAATCTATTTTCAAACACTGACTCTATTACCTGGCTACTTCCGTCTGCAATAGAGTTATATGAGACTAATTGGGCCTGCATGTCTGTTGGAAATTCAGGGTATGGTAAAGTTTCAATATTAATACCTTTTAACTTTTTTGAGGTTTTTTTTATAAAAATACTATTTTTTTTTGTTTCGATATTAACCCCTGATAGTTTAAGTTTGTTTATGATATTTAATAAAGTTTCCGGCTTGGTATTTTTTAACTCAACTTCACCACCAGTTATAGCTGCTGCTACAAGATACGTACCAGTTTCAATTCTATCTGGCAGAACATTGTATTCACATCCTTTAAGTTTATTTACTCCCTCAATCTCAATCCTAGATGACCCATCTCCTGAAATTTTTGCACCCATTTTCCTTAAACATGATGCTAAATCTACGACCTCTGGCTCCTTTGCAGAATTATTTATAATTGTTTTGCCTTTTGCTAATGTTGCAGCCATCATCAAATTCTCTGTTCCAGTCACTGACGGTATTGGAAGATTTATTTCAGCACCTTTTAGTCTTTTTGAAGACGCAAAAATGTATCCATTCTCTACTTCAATTTTTGCACCCATTGCTTTCAAGCCATCAATATGAAGATTTACAGGTCTTGATCCAATCGCGCATCCTCCAGGTAATGAAACCTTTGCTTCACCATACTTCGCAAGCAATGGACCAAGAACTAGTATAGATGCTCTCATTGTTTTTACCATTTCATACGGAGCCATAAATTTATTAACACTTTTAGTGCATATCTCTACTTCCATTTTGTCATTTATTGTCGACTCAGCTCCCATTTCACTCAGAAGAGATATTGTAGTGGTTACATCTTGCAAATGGGGGACATTCCCAACAACTAATTTTTGTTTCGTCAATAAACTTGAGACTAAAATTGGAAGAACAGCATTTTTAGCACCTGAAATTTTTACGGACCCTTTAAGCTTTCTTTGTCCAACGATAATAAGTTTTTCCATATAAGGCTATGTAACTTCAGATTCCAATCTTCTAATAACTGCTTCTAGACCTTTTTCTTTAATTTCAGGGGCTAAGCTATTTTTTAAACTTTTTACTAATCGAATACCGTCAGCAATAACTTCAACAACTTTCCATTTATTATCTTTCTTATTTTTCATCATTGCATAGTTCACTTTAAAATTAGGTCGTCCTTTGCCAATATATAATTCTGTATAAACTACATAAATTTTTGCTTCTGGTTTGCTTGATGATTTAAGAATAGTTATTTTGGCATCACTATATTCTAATATCGTTTTTGAGTAGACTTTAATAAGCTGGGTTTGGAGAGCATTTGTAAATCTTTTTCTATCTTTTTCTGTTGTAGTTGAATAAATTTGTTTTCCTAATATTTGTTTGATTAAACTGTCATAATCTAAAATTGGAGCTAACACATTATTCACAATTTTATAATATGGAGTAATATCTTTTTTATACTCCTCTTTATTCTCTTTTACATTATCAAAAAGTTCTTTTGCTGCTTCTTCAATTATAGATTCAGGACTATTACTCGAAGCCCAATTATAATTAATTGAACTTAAAATAATTAAAAGAAATGTTAAAATTTTATACATAATTTATTTTTCAGAAATTTAGAATAATATTATATTACAAATATATCAGCCTATAAACAAAAGATTATTGCTTTTTACCGAGTGGCTTAAAAAATACTAGCATTGAGGGTAAAAGTAATAGTGAAGATATTAGAGCTGTGAGCATCGCTAATCCCGTAAGCAAGCCAAAATATATTGTGGGTATAAAGTTAGACAAAGATAAAATTGAGAATCCTACAACTATTATTAATGAAGTATAATACATTGCCTTGCCAATGCTTGAATGACATCTTTCAATTACTGATTCGTAATTATTATAATTATTAAATTCCCTCTTAAATCTGATTATATAATGTATTGTATTATCAACCGCTATACCAACACTTATAGCAGCAATAGTAATCGTCATCAAATCTAAAGGTATTTCCTTAAGACCCATAAAACCTAAAACAATCGTAGCTGGTATCATGTTGGGAATTATAGAAATTAAGGCTAGTGACAATGATTTAAATAAAAATATAAACATGATGAGAATGGATATAAATACAAATCCTATAGTTTGAATCTGAGAAGAAAATAAACTTTGGAGCATATTGTTATAAAGAACTAACATATTTGAGGTTCTAAATTGATCCGGTTGATATCCCATATCATGCAGAAGGAAACCTTCTACTTGTTCAATGAAATCTTTTCTCTTTAATTGTTTATTTGAATCTATCACTCTTAGACTTATTCTAATTTCGTTACCATCATCAGATAAGTAAGGCTTCAAAAGAACTTCGTTTACTTGATCAGAAACCGCACTTCTAATAGCGCCTATTTGCAGGTCACTTAAAGGTCCTCCATTTAAATCTGTTACAAGGTCGGTGAGAGTTGAGATTGAGAGAACTTTCCCAGTCTCATCTAGAGATTCTAAATAATAATGTATCTTCTTAATTTCTTTAATCTTTGGGATTGTAAGCCAGTAAGATTGCGTGTTAATATTTTCATCACCTAGTGCTTCTGAAAGCTCTCCAAATAAATCATCTTCTTCTTGATCAATCACAGAATTTAAATAGCTATCTGGCGCCTTTATTATTATATCAAAAGGAGTAGTACCGCCTAATTTTTGATCAATCTCAAGCATGCCTTTATGTATTTCAGTATCGTTATGAAAATAATCTATAAATCGATTTTCTACTTTTAAATTTGAAATACCATAGAAGCCTGTTAACACGATGATAACTGATGCTAAAATTATTTTTTTATAGTTTTGATTGCTAATCTTTGCTATATACAAAGTAATTTTTTTTGTAAGATCTTTTGAATCATTTTCTTTTTTATATGGAATTAAACTTATAATAGTTGGAAACATAATAAAAGTTATAATAAAAGCTGAAATAATTCCAAAAGTCATCATATGTCCAAAATCAATAATGGGTCTAATTCCACTTACAAATAACGAGATAAAAGCAACAATAGTTGTAAGGGAAGTATAAATGCAAGGAATAAACATATAATATATTGTTTCCTTGATTGATTTAATTTTGTTTGTCTCATCAGAATTACTGTTAATTTCTCTGTATCTTACTACTAAATGAATTGTCATTGACATCGTTATAATTAAGAGAAGTGATGGAAAGTTTGACGAAATTACCGTAAGCCTCCAATCAGCAAAACCCGAAAACCCACTCACAAATATTACAGATGCAATACAACCCACTAAAGGTATCACTACCCATCTAATAGATCTAAAAATAACAGATAAAGTAATTATTAAAAATAATAAGATACCAATACCAAATTTTTTAATATCTTGCTCAATAAAGTCTGTCATATCAGAGGCAATCATCGGGATGCCACCAAGAAACATTCTAGAATCTTCTTTATAATTACTCATGATATTTCTTATTTCTTTTATGGTAACTTTTTCGTTTTTTGCACGTTCAATTGAGTAATCACTAAATTTCTTTTCGACGATTTTTAACTCATTTTTCTCAAAATTATTTAGGACTCCATTATATTTTTTATCCCTTAAAGATTGCCTATTTGATAGTAAACTTTGGTAAGTGTTATCACGTTTAAATTTTACTAACAAAACTGTCGTATCATTATTTTCGCTGGTTAACAAATTTTTATACAAAGGACTCTCAAGAAATTCTTTTTTCACTAATTCAATATCAACATCGTCTTTTCTTAAGGTATTATTTTTGTGAGAGAGATCTGATAATGATAATTTAGGACTATATAAAAGAGGAACATCTAGAATGCTTGTAACAGATTCAACTCTGTTAATATTTTTAAGATCATCTATTAAGTTTTCAATATGAGAAAGGTTTTTTTTAGAAAAGAGATCTTTATCAAAGGGGGAAAAAGTTATTACCACAAAATCTTCACTTCCGTATTTGGCACTAACAGCTCTGTAATATTTAAGATCGCTATCATTTTCAAGCACAAGAGAATCAGCTGAGGAGTCAAGTTTAAAGTCTGAGATGTAAAAAGAAAAAAATATTATTATTAGGCTCAGCAAAAATAAAGATATATTTGATTTACTAAAAATAGCATTATCGTAAGCTTTGAATATTAAATTAAATATCTTTTTATAAAAAACCATGTGAATCCACTAAAATATCATTTATGCTATCACTTATAAACTTTTGTGTCAGTATATTGTGTGAAATGCATTAAAAAATGAACATTTATATAGACGTATTTTTATTAATTCTTGGATTCATATTAGTTTTTCAATCAGCTAATAAATTTATTTTATATGCTGAAAGTCTTGGTAATTATTTTGGGTTATCAAATTTATTAATTGGCATAGTCATTGTTGGATTAGCGACATCGATGCCCGAAATTTTAGTATCCATTATTTCTGCTCTGCAAGGTAATCCTTTTTTAGGTTTTGGGAATGCTATTGGATCTAATATTGCTAATATTAGCTTAGTCATTGCAGTAGTGATGTTAATTTCTAATAATTACAGTAAGCTTAAAATTGAGAAAAATAATTTTCTTGTCTTAATTATCAATAGTATTTTCTTTTTTCTATTAATACTTGACGGAAATTTTGATAGATATGATTCAATAATATCTCTTATACTTCTCTTTTTTTCTTTTTTCTTTTTAATTAAAAGTAATAAAAAAGAATCTAATAATAAAAATGAAGGTAATTTTTTTAGAGTTTTTTCTTTTTTCTTAATATCATATATATTTTTAATAATATCTTCGAAAATAATTGTTCATTTTGGTGTAAATATTGCTGAGAAGCTTAATTTAAGCGATTTAACTGTTGGAACCGTTATTTTTGCATTTGGAACAAGTTTACCTGAATTATCAGCTTCAATAGTGAGCATAATGAATAAAAAATATAATATTGCAATTGGAAATATTTTGGGATCAAACTTATTAAATTTACTCTTAGGAGTTGGTTTAATTGGATTTGTAACAAATATTAATATACCTCAATTTGTTTTAAATTTTGACTATTCCATTATGCTAATACTTACTCTAAGTTTGGTTCTTTTTACAAAAAATAAGGCATTCAGTCCTAGGGTTTACAAGCTAACCGGAATTTTATTTCTTCTGTTATATGTATACTATATAATCAGTGTAATAATGAGATAAAACATGTCAAACACACTAAATAATGTAATCAAGTCAATTGCAAGAAAGGCCATTTCTATCGAGTTATCTGAGCTTAAAAATGCATTAAAAAGAATCAATGATGATTTTTATCAAGCATGTAGTGCTATAAATAACTCTAAGGGTAATGTGATAATGATTGGTATTGGCAAATCTGGAGATATAGCTGCAAAGTTAGCCAATACATTTTTAAGCCTTGGAACTAAAACTTTTTTTCTTCATCCATCCGATGCCACGCACGGTAGCTTAGGGTTAATAGGAAAAAATGACGTAATAATTATTTTTTCTAATTCGGGCGAAACAAGTGAGATTATAAATATTTTAGAATTAATCAAAAAAAATAAAAATATTATTATATCTTTTTTAGGAAATAAGAATTCATCTATTGCAAGATATTCTAATTTTGTTATAGACACATCCGTGAATAAAGAGTCCTGCACAATTGGTCTCGCGCCAACTACAAGTTCATCAATGACACTTGTTCTTGGTCACGCTATGTCAGCAGTTCTTACAAAATTAAAGAAATTTAATAAAGAAGATTTTGGAACAATACATCCTGGAGGGCAAATTGGTAAAAATCTTAATATTAAAGTTTCACATATTATGAAAAAAGGATCACAAATTCCAGTTATTAGCGAGTCAAAAAGTTTGAACGAAGCAATCAATGAAATGAGCAAAAAGAGCCTAGGCTTTGTTATTGTCACTAAAAATAAAAAAACTATCAAAGGTGTTTTTACAGATGGTGACCTTAGAAGAATTATAAAAGGAAAAAAACAGTTCGCAGATATTAAAATTAAGGACGTTATAAACAAAAATTTCTTCACATGTTATGAAGATGAGTCAGCTTACGATATATTAAAAAAAATGCGTGAATTAAAGATTAACTCTTTCCCAGTGATTGATTCAAGTAAAAAACTTGTTGGAGCTATTAATATGTTTTATATAATTAATGCGGGTGTAAAATGACAAAAACTAAAATAACAAATGCCATTATTTTAGCAGTATCTTTTATAGCTCTTTTGATGTTAGAAAATTTCTATGATGAAAAAGTAACAATAATTAGTTCTAAAAGTGTTACTACCCCTGATAACTTTTTTAAAAACGGTAAATATATTGCTATGAATGAAGACGGGACCCCAAGCTATACCGTTGTAAGTCCATCTATGAAACAATACTTTGATGAAGAAATGATTCAACTCGCTTCACCAAAGATATTACTTTTTAGGAATGAGAAACCGCCTACTCAAATAGTTTCAGGTTTTGGTAGGGTTTCATACAAAACAAAAAATATTAAATTAAATGATAAAGTGGAAATGCAATTTAAAGAAAAAGAAGATGACTCAAAATTAATTCTCACTACAGATGAGATATATATTTACCTCAACGAACAGTTAGCAGTAACTGAAAAAAACGTTTTAATAAAAAAAAAATAATTCTTTTTTAAGAGGTAAAGGCATGAAAAGTAGTCTTTTACAAGGAGAGTTTGTTTTATTTGAAGATACAAAAGGAAAATATATTGAATAATCACCATTTAAAATTTTTTTTATTACTTCTTGTATTTTTTTTCCAAAATTCCATAAGCGAAGAAAAAAAAATTCCTATATTACTTGAATCTAATTCAGCCAAATGGGATGAGGAATCGCAAATAAGTACATATAGAGGTGACGTGATTGTTAAACAGGGAAAATTAAATTTATATGGCGATATCTTGACTGTTTCATCAAAGAATAATGAAATTGAAAATATGATTATGAAAGGTGATAAAGCTAAATATAACCAAATCACCAAAGAAGGGAAAAAAATATATGGTGAGGCAAAAACAATTAAATATAATATTTCAAAAGACGAAATTATTTTCTTGAAAGACTCAGTTTTAAAACAAGGAACAAACATAGTTCGAAGCGATAAGATTATATATAAAATTAGTTCGGAAAATATTACAGCTGGCAATAAAGATGGTTCATCAAGAGTCAAAATGTTATTTAAACCCAATAAAGAAAAATAATGTTAGAAATTCGAAAAATTTCAAAAAAAATTAAGACTAATGATATCGTGTCTGCTATATCTTTAAAATTGAAAAAAAGTGAAGTAGTTGGATTATTAGGACCTAATGGAGCAGGTAAAACGACATGCTTTTACATGATTTCTGGATTAATTAAATGTGATTCAGGAAAAATTATTTTGGATAATAAAGACGTTACTAATTTAAATATGGATGAAAGAGCGAGCTTAGGCATTGGTTACCTCCCTCAGGAACCATCAATTTTTAAAGGACTTACAGTTGAGGAAAACATCAATTCAATTTTAGAATATTTTTACGAAGATCCTAAAAAAAGAAGTGATGAGCTGGAGTATCTTTTAGAGAAATTTAATATAACAGGTATTAGAAAGACTAAAGGTGTAAGTCTATCAGGAGGAGAAAGGAGGAGAGTAGAAATTGCTAGAGCTCTCGGGTCAAAACCAAAATTTATCTTACTAGACGAACCGTTTTCAGGGATTGACCCTATCTCCGTAGTAGATATTCAGACAATAATAAGTGAACTTCAAAAAGATGATATTGGAATTTTAATTACTGACCATAATGTCAGAGAAACTCTAGATGTATGCAACAGATCATATATAATGAACGGAGGAAGGTTAATTGCTGAAGGCTCTTCTGAAGAGATTTTATCAAATCAAGATGTTAAGAAGTTTTATTTGGGAGAAGAATTTAGAATTTAGTTTAAAAGATTTGGAGATTAATTCGATATGAAACTGGGAACATATTTAAATCTCACAAATACTTTATCTATGACTCCTGAATTACAGCAGGCTGTAAAAATACTGCAACTTAGCGCCTTAGACTTAAATGCTGAAATTCAGAAAATTTTTGAGGAAAACCCTTTAATAGAGAAAAAAGATGATTGCAAAGAGCTTTCTCTTGGAGAATGTTCTTCGCATTATTTACATTATTCTGGTACGAAAAATAATTTTGAACCTAACAAAATATCAGAAATCATAGAAAAAACTTATACGTCTGAGAGGACTTTAAAAGAGCATTTAGAATGGCAAATAGAGTTAATTAATTTAAGTGATAAAGATAAAAATATAGCAAAGATAATAATAGATTACATAAATCCAAATGGTTATATTTCCTGCAGCATAGAATCTATTTATGAAGAACTGTTAAAAAACGAAGATACTTCGATTGATGAAATATTTGCAATTCAACATCTAATACAAAGTCTAGATCCGGTCGGATGTGGATCAACTGATATTCAGGAATGTTTATTGGCTCAACTAAACTCTAGTCATAATGATAATAAAGAGACGCAAGTTGCAACATTAATTATCAAAGACTTTTTTAATGAATTTTCTAATGATAAAGTTAATATTATTAAAAAAAGTCTTAATATTTCTGACGAATTATTTGTTAATTGTAAAGAAATAATAAAAGATCTTAACCCTAAGCCTGGTAATTTGATTAACTCGCGCGACGAAACACAATATATTATCCCAGATATATATGTTAAAAAGTATAATGAAGGATGGAAAATTGAAACTAATAAACAGCTATCTCCAACTATTGAGATAAATAGCTATTATCTAGAATTAACTAAAGAAATTAAAAACGAAAAAGACAAAAAGTATATTTCTGATAATCTTCAAAAAGCAAAGTGGTTTATTAAGAATTTAAATTATAGAAACGATAACTTACTTCTGCTTGTTAGAGCAATTTTTAACAAACAACTTCCTTTTTTTGATAAAGGCCCAGAGTTTTTAACTCCACTAACTCTGAAAGATGTTGCTAGCGAAATAAATGTCCATGAGTCAACAGTATCAAGATTAAGTAATGGGAAATATATGGATACACCTCACGGTATCTTTGAAATAAAATATTTTTTCTCAAGTAAAATAACTTCTAAGCTAGGCGGACATATTTCATCGAATTCAATAAAAGAAACAATCAAAAAAATTATTGATAATGAAGATAAAGTAAAGCCTTATAGTGATGAAAAGATCAAAGAAATTTTAGAAGAAAATGAGCTTGATATCGCACGAAGAACAATAGCTAAGTATCGTGAGAAAATTGGTTATGGTCCTGCGCATGAGAGGAAAATTAAAAAATTATGAACGTTATTATTGTTAGTGGACTATCAGGTTCAGGCAAAACAGTTGTACTAAATACATTGGAAGACTTAGGTTATTATTGCATTGACAATATGAATCCTCAGATACTAAAAGATCATATTCAAGATTATATTAAATATGATAAAAAGCTATTTGATAAAATTGCATTTGGTATAGATATAAGGACTGGACTTAAAAGTTTTGAGGAAATTCCGAATCTTCAAAAAGAAATTGAAAAATTAGGTTACCCTTTGAGAACTTTCTTTTTGAAATCGAGTGCCAGCTCAATTATTAAAAGATACAATAATACAAAAAGGAAGCATCCATTGGCAAGTGCTGGATTAACTTTGCAAGAGTCACTTGATAAAGAAAGAAAAGCTTTTTCAAAAGTAATTAATGAAAAGATCGAAATTATAGATACTTCAAAAACAAATATATATCAACTCAGAGATATTATAATTAGTAAAGTTTCTAAAAAAGTGAACTTATCAATTGTTAGCATAAAATCTTTTGGTTATAAGTTTGGAATTCCTGAGGACGCTGATTTTATTTTTGATGCACGATGTCTTTCAAACCCTTATTGGGAAAAAAATTTGAGAAATTTAAACGGAAAAAATAGAAAAATAGAAAATTTTTTTAAAAAAGATAAGCTCCCTGAAGAATTAATAAAATCTATAACTATTTTTCTTAAAAAATGGGTTAGAGTTTTTTCCAAACAAAATAAAAATTATATAAGTATTGCTGTAGGTTGTACTGGTGGAAAGCATCGATCTGTATATATAGCGGAAAAACTTGGCGAAAATTTTAAAAAATTTAAAAATTATAAAGTTCTTATAAAACATAGAGACATATAGAAATGCCAGAAGATAAAAGAACGTTAAAGTTAGAAACAATAACAGAATCGTTGAATTCTGGAGCAATGCTTAAAGCAAAACTTATTTTAAATGGTTTGCACCCTTCAGAAATTGCAAGATTATTAGAAAGTTCACCACCAAGAGAAAGAAGGATTATATGGGAAATGTTTAATCATAAAAATGATGGTGAAGTACTTTTAGAAGTTGGTGAAGAAGTTAGATCTAGCTTAATAGAATCAATGGATGATGAATCGCTACTTGCTGCAACTAAAGGATTGGATATTGATGATTTGGCTGACCTATTAGTAGAACTTCCAGAAAAAGTAATATCAGAGGCTCTTAATGGTATGGATTATCAATATAGAAATAGGCTTGAGGGTGTTTTAAATTTCCCAGAGGATACTGCTGGGGGTCTAATGAATACAGATACAATTACAATAAGACCTGATGTGACATTAGATGTTGTGCTTAGATATTTAAGGCTAAGAGGTGAGATGCCAGACAATACAGACAATATCATAGTTGTTGATAGGTATAATAGGTACATAGGAACTCTTTCAGTTACAGACTTACTGTGCAAAGAACCTGAGCAGTTAGTTTCAGAAACAATGATTGAAGATGATATTGTGATTGAAGCAAAAGCTCCAGCCAAAGAAGTTATTAGTATTTTTGAAGACAGAGATCTAGTTTCCGCCCCAGTTGTAGATGATAAAAATCTTTTGTTAGGTAGGATTACGATTGATGATGTTGTTGACGAAATTAGAGAAGAAAGTGAAAGTACAATTTTACACATGGCAGGTTTGACTGATGAAGAGGATGTATTTGCACCAGTTATACCATCTGCAAGAAGAAGGGGAATTTGGCTTGGTATTAATTTAATCACTGCTTTGATGGCCGCGTGGGTGATTAGTCTATTTCAAAATACAATCGAGCAAGTTGTTGCCTTAGCTGTGTTAATGCCAATAGTCGCAAGCATGGGTGGTATAGCCGGGATGCAAACACTTACATTAGTTATAAGGGGAATTGCTCTTGGAAATATTAGAAAAAAAAATTCTAAATCTCTTTTAATAAAAGAATTAATGGTAGGCGTTCTTAACAGCTTATTATGGTCAATAATCATAGGAACTATTGCTTCATATTGGTTTGAGAACTACTTGATAGGATTTGTTATTGCTTTTGCTATGATATCAAATTTGGTTTTTGCTGCTGTATCTGGAGTTGCTTTGCCAATAATACTTAAAAGAATAGGAATTGACCCAGCCTTAGCAGGTGGAGTTCTTTTAACCACAATAACAGATGTTTTGGGATTCTTTTCTTTCTTAGGCTTAGGAAGTTTAATATTGCTTTAGCTATTTTTTTTCTTAAAAACACCTTTGGCAGTTTCGGATAATTCCTCAGTCTTTTCTTTAAAACTCTTAAGCAGTCTTTTGGCCCAAATGAATTCTGTTGCCAAAATTGCAAGACCAAAAGGAATAATTATAATTGCGGGAACCGGAGTAAAAAAAGCAATTAAGCCAAGTAAAGTAATACTTATTCCAATTAAAAATACTAATAATCTTCTTATTTGTTTATAAATATTTAAAGTCATGTTTTTGGGAGTGTTACCCCTGTCTGCCCTTGATATTTTCCATTTCTATCTTTATATGAAATTTTGCAGGATTCATCAGACTCAAAAAAAAGCATTTGAGCTACACCTTCATTTGCATAAATTTTTGCAGGTAAAGGAGTAGTGTTCGAAAATTCTAAAGTCACATGACCTTCCCATTCAGGTTCAAGGGGAGTAACGTTAACAATAATTCCACATCTAGCGTAGGTAGATTTTCCTAAACAAACCGTAAGTATAGATCTAGGTATTTTAAAATACTCCACTGTTCTGGCTAATGCAAATGAGTTTGGAGGTATAATACAAACATCTCCTTTAAAATCAACAAAACTCTCTGGATCAAAACTTTTAGGGTCAACAACAGCAGAATTAATATTTGTAAAAATCTTAAACTCATTAGAACATCTTACGTCATAACCATAGCTTGAAGTTCCAAATGAAATAATTGACTTATCACCAATTTTTTTAGTTTGATTATCGACAAAAGGATTTATCATATCGTATTCAATTGACATTTGTTTAATCCAATTGTCGTTCTTGATAGACATCAATTAATTATTTTCGATAACAATTTTAGGAAATTTAGAACTATAATCTTTACTCTGTGCAGATAATCTTCCTGCTGTTTTTCTAGCTATTTCGCAGTATATTTCAGCTATTCTACTTGTAGGGTCAGAAATAACAGATGGTTTACCGCTATCAGTGAGCTCTCTAATAGAAATATCTAATGGTAATTTTCCTAAAAGATCAACGTTATTCTCTTTCGATAAGGATTCTCCTCCGCCATTACCAAATATGGATTCTTCAAAACCACACTTACTACATATGTGTATGCTCATATTTTCTACGACACCAAGTACTGGTACTTCAACCTTCTCAAACATCTTCAAGCCTTTTCTAGCATCTAATAAGGCAATATCTTGTGGAGTGGTAACTATTAAAGCGCCACTAACGGGAATTTTTTGAGCTAAAGTTAATTGAACATCTCCGGTTCCGGGTGGTAGATCAATTACGAGATAATCAACATCTTTCCAGCTTGTGTCGGATAATAACTGCTCTAAAGCTTGAGTGACCATAGGCCCTCTCCAAATCATCGGTGTTTCATCATCAATTAGAAATCCTATTGACATAGCTTGAATTCCATGGGCCTCCATTGGCTCTAAAGTTTTTCCATCTTCAGATTTAGGTTGACCATTAAGCCCAAGCATCTTAGGTTGACTAGGACCATAAATATCAGCATCAAGCAAACCTACATTTGCTCCTTCTTCAGAGAGTGCCAAGGCCAGATTAATAGCAGTAGTACTTTTACCTACCCCACCCTTACCTGAAGCAACTGCTATAACATTTTTAATATTTTCCATTGGTTTTAGACTTTTTTGAACTGAGTGGGTAACAATGTTCCAGTCAATTTCTACTTCTACATTATTCGCACCAATATTTTTTAATTCGTAATTAATTTGTTCCGCAAGTTTATTTACATAATTTTTAGCAGGATAACCAAGCGTAATCTTAACTTTGGCATTTTCTCCCTCACACTCGAGATTTTTAATACTATTAGTTTCTCCAAGTTTCTTAGAAGTGTTCTCATCTATTATACCTTCTAGAAGGACTTTTACATCGCCAGCATCTAATGACATTATTCTGTCTCCTTAATCATATTTTTAAGATTGCAAATAATTATTATATACTAGATAAGCTATTTGGAGAATAAATGGATAAAAAAAAATGTATTTTAGTAACTAGCGCACTTCCTTATGCCAATGGCCCTATACATCTTGGACACCTTATAGAATATATACAAACTGACATTTGGGTTAGATTAAATAAATTTTTAGGCCATGACGTAACGTATATTTGTGCAGATGATGCACATGGTACTCCTATTATGTTAAAAGCAAAAGAGGATGGTATTTCTCCTGAGGAATTAATAAATAAATCTTTATTAGAACATAAAAAAGATTTTGAGGATTTTTTAATTAAATTCGATCACTATTCATCTACTCATTCAGAAATTAATGAAAAATTTTGTATTGAAATTTTTCAAAAACTTAAGGATGAAAAATATATATATGAAAAGGATATTGATCAATACTTTGACGAAGATGTAAATATATTTTTGCCAGACAGATATATAAAAGGAACATGTCCAAAATGTGGAGCGGAGGATCAATATGGAGATTCGTGTGAAAAATGTGGCGCAACTTATAATTCAACCGAGATAATTAATCCAATATCATCTATATCTGGCTCAAAACCTATTATCAAATCAACTAATCACTTCTTTTTCGAATTAAAGAAATTTGAAAAATTTCTTAACGAATGGCTTGAAAATACAAATATCCAGCCTTCAATAAAAAATAAGTTGAATGAATGGTTGTCGAGTGGTATTCAGGACTGGGATATAACAAGAGACTCGCCATATTTTGGTTTTAAAATTCCTGGAGAAGATAATAAATATTTTTATGTATGGATGGATGCACCAATTGGTTATATTTCATCCTTGAATGAATATAAAAACATCAATTCAAACGAAAAGGCTATTAATTATTGGAATGAGGATGTTGAAATCTACCATTTTATAGGGAAAGATATAGCCTATTTCCACTGCTTATTCTGGCCAGCAATTTTAAGAGGTATTGATTACAATCTACCAACAAATATTTTCTGCCACGGCTTTCTTACAATTAATGGCACGAAGATGTCAAAATCAAGAAATACTTTTATACGTGCATCAGATTTTGTCAAAAAATTTGATCCTGAGTTTTTGAGATACTATTTCGCAAGTAAGCTAAGCAATACAATTGAAGATATTGACTTAAATTTTGAAGACTTTAGAAAAAAAATTAATAGTGATCTTATAGGTAAAGTTATAAATTTACTCAGTAGATCAGTATCTTTTATAAAAAATAATGACTATAAATTAGCTACAAACTTGTCTGACGAAGATCATTATCAAATTTTTGTTTCCAAAACGGAAAATATTTTAAAAGAATTACATTTAAGAAAATACTCGTCTGCAACAAAAGAAATAATGAGATTAGCCGATGAGGCCAATACTTTTTTTAATGATAATGCACCTTGGAAACTTGATAAGGATAAAGACAAAAAACTAATTCAAGAGATCTCTACCCAAGCTATAAATTATTATAAAATAATAATAACTTTACTGTCACCTGTCCTCCCAAACCTTTTTGATGAAAGTTGTAAAATATTAAATATTCAGAAATTAGATATTAAAAATTATCAAGATCCTACTCTTGATCATGAAATTAATAAATTTTCGCCGTTAAAGAGTAGAATTGATGAAGAAGTTATTAAAGAGTTTGTAAATTAATATAGGAGGATATTATGGATGAAATTGATTACGATCTTTTTACTAAAATTGACTTACGTGTCGGTGAAATAATTAGTGCTGAAGATGTTGAAGGTGCAGATAAATTGCTGTGCCTTAAAATAGATATTGGATCAATTACTAAAACAATTTTTGCTGGCATAAAAAAGTTTTATGAACCAGAAAGTCTTTTGGGGAAAAAAATTATAATAGTGAATAACCTTAAATCTAGAAAAATGAAGTTTGGTGAATCTGAAGGCATGTTACTCGCAGCTGATAATAATGAAAAAGTATATCTAATAGAAATCGATAAAAACGTTATCAATGGTGCGAAAATTCGATGACAAGAAAAGTTGTATTTATTAAAGAAGATAATTGTATTGGATGTCAGATATGTATAAAAAAGTGTCCTTTTGATTCAATTATTGGCACCGAAAATTTTGTACACAGAGTAAATTTTAATGAATGCACAGGATGTAAATTATGTATTCCAGTATGCCCAACAGATTGCATTAAACTTACTTCCCTAGATGGAGATAAAAAAGATATTATAGAAAAAACATTGTTTAATTTTCAAAGAAGAAAAGCAAGAATTAATAGGATAGAAAAAAGAACAAAGATTATGATTGATTCGCAAATAGATAAAATTTTAGCAAATGAAAAAAAATAATATTGAAAAAATTTTTTACCACTTTAATAAACTCAATCCAAATCCTAAAACAGATCTAAAATTTAAAACAAAATTTGAGTTACTAATTTCAGTCATACTATCTGCACAAGCTACTGACAAGTCTGTCAACAAAGTAACTAAAGAATTATTTAAAAATTATAATACGCCTGAAAAAATCTCAAAACTTGGGGAAAGCCGACTTAAAGAAAAAATTAAAACAATTGGCTTATTTAATGAAAAAGCCAAAAATATAGTTTTGACATCTAAGATACTTAAATCGTCATATAATTCAAGAGTACCCTCTCAATTTAATGAGCTTATTGAGCTTCCAGGTGTAGGAAGAAAAACAGCAAACGTAGTTCTTAATGAAGGCTTTGGAAAGCCAACTATTGCTGTTGATACCCACATTTTCAGAGTTTCTCATAGATTAAATCTATCAAATGGAAAAACACCAGACTTAGTTGAAAATGACTTAATAAAGGTAATTCCTGATAAGTATAAAAAGAAAGCACACATGTGGTTAATTTTACATGGTCGTTACACATGTGTAGCCAGAAGCCCAAAATGTAATGAATGCATCATAAAAAAATATTGCGGTTATAGAAATAAATAATTGAATTTATTTAGTAATAAACCATTTAAGTTTTTCATGAAGCTTAACAACATTGCCAATGATCATTAAAGTTGGTGGTTTAATTTCATTATTAGAAATTATGCTCGGAAGTGTTTGAAGATCCCCCAAATATATTTTTTGCTCAGGAGTTGTTCCTTTCGTAATGAGGGCTGCCGGTGTTTCTTTATTTAAACCATGTTTTATTAATTCTTTACATATTATTTTTGCTCCATGCATACCCATATAGAAAATTAAGGTTTGATTTGGATGCGCAAGCATTTGCCAGTTAAGGTTTATTGAACCGTCTTTTAAATGCCCTGTAACAAAAATGCAAGCCTGTGAAAAGTCTCTGTGCGTTAAAGGTATGCCTGCATAACTAGAACATCCGGAAGCAGCAGTAATTCCTGGAACAATTTGGAATGGGATTTTGTAATCAATTAAACTTTCAATCTCCTCACCACCTCTTCCGAAAATAAAAGGGTCCCCTCCTTTTAACCTTAAAACTTTTTTTCCATCTTTAGCTAATCTTACAAGAAGATCATTTATCTGTTCTTGAGGCATAGCATGATCTGCTCTTTCTTTACCTACATAAATTTTTTCAGAATCTTTCCTTAAAAGATTCATAATTGGATCTGATACCAATCTATCGTAAATTACAACGTCAGCTTTTTGCATCAACCTTAATGCTCTAAAAGTCAATAATTCTGGGTCGCCAGGACCAGCACCAACTAAATATCCCTCACCGCGTTTATAACTAGCATCATTTTTCATGTTTAGCATCGATATCATTTCATCATGTGCTTGATGTTCTTTACCTGAGAATACTAACTCAGCAACTCTGCCTTGGAATGCTTCCTCCCAAAATTTCC
>MDTC01041907.1_pt1 | contig 40652 bp, 49 predicted proteins | sample 811181 | NCBI WGS metagenome assembly MDTC01 (sample SAMN05326644, study PRJNA326480) | marine metagenome | isolation source: seawater | place: Pacific Ocean: North | collected 2011
ACAATTATTTTAGGTGAAATTAATGGTAGAGCATTTGGTGTAAATAAATATATGACTGTCCAGAATACAGAGTTTGCCATTGAATCAGGAGAATTATTTTTACTAAATAGAAAAATGACAAGAGATGAAGCATTAGCAAAACTAAAGGAAGCAAAAGAATTGTTTGAATTAGATTTAATGTCTGAGGAAGAGTATAATAAATTAAGAACTGAATTGGCACCAATTATTACTGGTAAAAAATGAAAAAACTAATTCTACTATTACTATTTCCTTTTTTGTTACAATCTCAAAATTTTCCCGAGCTTGATGTAAGCCCTATGGACAAATCGCATTTTTCTCGACAAAAAGAAGTAGCAACTATTACTTACAGTAGACCTCAACTAAAAGGAAGAGCTCTAAATGACATAATTAAACTAAATAATATTTGGAGAACTGGAGCTAATGAAGCGAATGAATTACTTTTATATGTTGATATTGAAATTAATAATATAGTTGTTTCGAAAGGAACATATAAGATTTTTACATATTTAGAGGAAAAAGAAGTTACTTTTATAATTAGTTCCTCAACAAAAATGTTTGGAGGAGTTAGTGCATATAATTCTGAAATGGATGTTTTACGCTTTAAGGTTCCAAAAAGAAAAGTAAAAGAGTCTTTAGAAGTTTTCTCAATAGTGTTTTCAAATAAAGATGAACAACCACAAATTCATTTTGGATGGGAATATATGCGATTTGATATTCCTTTCACAATTTTAGGTAAATGAAAAAACTAATTCTACTATTATGGATTTGAAAAAATATAGAGGAATAATTATTTTTTTAATTTTTGTTTTTGGGTTTGGAGCAATTTTCAACTATTATAGTGATAAAACAGGCGAACAACTTACACAAGAAAGAATCAAAGCTGAGAAAAGATTAGCAAAAGCTAAAGCTGAAACTAAAGACACTATTCCTTTAATTCCTTTAGTTCCTGCCAAAAAAATTGATAGTTTATGAAAAAACTACCATCCTGGGCTATAGTTATTGTTGTTATCATTTGCTTCCCAATTGGATTTAAATTTGGCAATGTAATTATGGATTGGGTTTTAAACCTTTTAAACTTGTAAATAAATGAAAAAACTAATTCTACTATTACTCATAATAACAATTGCTTCATGTAATCAAGATTTTAAAAGTGAAGTGACCCAAGAAATTTATACTTCGCAAATTCCAGCAGTAGTTCTCGGCAAGATTAATAAAAATGGGGAAATGGAATTTCATTCGTATGGACCATCTAGATGGGATAGAAATGATACTATTAATGAAGACAACATATTTAGAATTGCATCAATGACTAAAGCACTAGGCTCTGTTGCAGCTCTCCAACTTGTTGAAAATGGAATGATAACTTTGGATGAGCCATTAGATAATTATTTACCAGAAATGTCTTCAATAAAAATTCTCAATGAGAATAATGAAATTGTAGAACCAAAAAACAGTATTACTTTAAGACATTTACTTACTCATACAGCTGGTTTTGGATATTGGTTTACTAGTGAGAAATTATCTCGCTGGAATAAATTGAAAGAGAAAATAAAGTGGAATGAGAATTACCAGCCAAGATTATTTGAATCAGGAACATCTTATATGTATGGAACTAACATAGATTGGGTGGGGCGATTAGTTGAAAAAATTTCAGGTATGAATTTAGAAGACTACTTTAGAAAGCATATAACTGGTCCTCTTGAAATGAACAGCACTTGGTTCAATGTCCCTGATGAGTTAGAAAGTTTAGTAGTTTCTTCATCTTACAGGGAAAATGGAAAATTAATAAAAAATAAATACCAAAAAAGAAATAAAACGTCAAATTATAATGCTGGAGGTGGACTTTCTAGTTCCCCAAATGATTATGGAAAATTTCTTGCATGTATGTTAAATCAAGGAGAATTTAATGGAATAAAAATTTTAAATAAGGAAACATTTGAACTAATGAATTCGCCTCAATTAAATGAATTTAAGACAATACATAGATATGTTCCTAGTGGAAATGTTGACACAATGCCAAGAGGAGATAAAGATAATTTTTTTGACAACTATGATAATTGGACTTTGGCTTGGGCTTATGAAGAAAATTCAATTAATAGACCAGTTGGAACAGGATATTGGGCTGGATTTTTTAATACTTATTTTACAATTGATTTTAAAAATGAATTTGCTTTAGTTTATATGACTCAAATTTTACCATTTAATGACATTCATTCATATAATCTGTTCACAGCTTACGAAAGATTGGTTTATAAAAATCTTAATCCTAAAGCATAAACTTGTATTCTTGGCTAATGTACAAGTAAAGTCAAATAAATAATTCTTTTTATTACTGCATATTTCCTGTTTTATAAAAACATTCTAACTAAAATGTTTTATATTTAAAAAAAATTAAAATGAAAAAAATTTTATTTACTTCAATACTACTATTATCTATTATTCAAGGTTATTCACAAGACGATAATTATAAAAACCTGTTAACTGAATATTTAAATTCACAGGGGACTATAGAAACTTTTGATTCCTCATTTGCACAAATGGTTAATATGTTTGGCGCTAAATTAGATGAAGAAAAATTTAAAAAGTTCAAAAGTGAAATGATTGAAAGTCTAATTGATAAAATGGTTCCAATTTATAAAAATCATTTTTCTGAAAGTGATTTAAAAGAAGCGATCTTGATGTACCAAACACCAATTGGTAAAAAGATTTCCGAAAAAACTCCAATAATTGCTCAAGAATCTCTTCAAGTTTCTATGGAATGGGGCATGGAAATTGGAGAAAAAATACAAGCCATCATTAAAGAATAAATAATCAAAATATTTATCAAGAAAATATTGTTACAATTCTGAAAGGATTAATGCAAAAATCTCACTATAAATAGCAACAAACCCTGTATTTTAACAATTAGCTACATCGTTAATCAAGAATGTTATTTTGAACTTAAAATAATTAATTAACTTTGTAAATATGATAAATTGGATTAAAAATTTGATTAAAAAGCTTAATGAAAGAAGAAAAAAAAATATAAAATTCCGAAAAGAATTTAAAGAAGAAACAGGAGTTGACTTAAATGATATTAACATTAACTAATAATTATGGATTGTAATTGTAAAAATTGTAATTGTAAAAGCTCGTGCTCTTGTAATTGCTGTGATTGTTAAATGAAAAAACTAAATCCGGAATATTTAATTGGTATTGGAATTATTATAATTAGTATTGGCGGTATTTTTTTTGATACATCAAGCGATATTGGATTTGGGATTATTCTGTTAGGTCTCTCATCTTTACTTTTAGGAGCTGTATCAGGTTTAATTCAAAAAAATAAATCATAGTTATTAAAAAATTCTTTATTGATAATTTAAGTTGGTTGAGAAAGGATTTATCTGTTATTTTCTAATTTTATATTAATTTATCGCTGAATAAGAAATGATTATTGTAACAAATATTCCACTGTAAATAATTACTAACTACCCTACTTTAATTTTCAAAGTTTTAAGAGATTATTATTCCCATTTAAAATTATTGTAAATTGTAATTAAATTTTAAAAAAAAACAAAATGAAAAAAATTATTTTAATTTTTAGTCTATTTCTTATAATCTCGTGTAATAACTCTGTTAATAATAATGGTGTTACCGAAGAATATAAATTAAAATTTGAACAACAAATTGAAGCTTGGGAAACTTTTACAAATGGTTTTAATAAAGAAGATATAGATTTAACTATGAGTGTTGTTTCAGATACTCTTATGTGGAGTCCTCCAAATTATAACGGTAATAAAATTCTTGGTTATAATGAGTTTAAGGATGCTGTTCAGGGATACTTTACAAACTTTGATGAAATAGTTTTCAGACCTGGAGAAGGTTTAATTGGTTCTGATGATGCATATTGGTCAGGTTCTTTATACTCAAGTGGAGAAACAAACCCTGAGCCAAATGTCATGAGAATTTACGGTACTTGGTATACTAAACACACAGAAACAGGAGCTCCGGCTAATAACAAGTGGTTCGGAGTTTTAAATTTTAATGAGGATAACAAAATTGCAAGCTTTTCGGATTGGATGGATGTAAATGGAATGCAAGTTCAAATTGAACAATTTTTAGAATCTTCTAAAAACTAAATTTAAATTACATATTACTATACCTACATTATAAACCTTCGATAAATCGGAGGTTTTTTTATGGGTAGGCATATATTATTTTTTTAATTCAGTAACTTCCTTGGGGATAAATTGAAAAGTTCAAAGTTTACTTTATAGATACTGAAATAACTGTCATTCCCCAGCCCATTTTTAATGTCATATCATCATCAAACATCATTGAAAAAGCTTCAATATTTTCTTCAGATTTGGACATTTTTCCAGTAACACGAATAACATCTTGGTCTTTCTCGTAGTAATATGAACCCCAAACATTCCTTGCACTATTAATAATTACTGTCCAATCTCCATTTAAAGAAGGTATTGTAAATAGAGAATAAGTACCTGCCTTTAAAGCTTTCCCTCCAAAAATAACATCTTTGTAAAAGGTGATTTCTGCAGCTTCATTTGCTCCTGTTCTCCAAATCTTTTCAGGGGGTGCTAATTTCATTAATTCTCTACCATTTAATTGAGGACGACTGTAAGTTACTTTTGCTATTTTATCTGAAATTTTGTAACTACTTGGAAACGATGCCACATCCATTGGGCTTTTATCTAAACCCTTAAAATTTTGAGCTGTCATATGAAATGAGCTAATGGATGTAATTAAAAAAAAGACGGTTAATAAAATTGAATTTTTCATATATATTTTTTTATAAAGTTACTAAAACAAAGGTATATTTTTACCAATTAATTCAGCTATTTATAATCATAATTAAGCGTTATGTTGTTATATGTGATTGGAGTAATATTGAATAAAAAACCCCGCAAAATGCAGGGTTTAAATAAATATTCTTTACAATGCCAATTATTCAGGCATTACAACTGAATCTATTACATGAATAACTCCATTTGAGCCTGCAACATCAGTTGCCATAATTTCACTCATATTTCCTTGCGAATCTTCTAAATATATTTTACCTCCTTTGGTCCTAGCAGTAACTGTTTGACCATTTAGTGCTGTTAGCTTAACCATTCCATTACCAGATTTTAGTGCACTAGCAACATCACTAGCCATAAGTTTTCCAGAAACGACATGGTAAGTTAGAATATTTGATAATGCTTTTACATTTTCGGGTTTTAATAAATTTCCTAAGGTTTCAGAATCTATTTTTGAAAATGCCGCATTATTTGGGGCAAAGACTGTAAACGGTCCTTCACCTGAGAGTGCACCTACTAAATCAGCAGCTTTTAATGCAGTAACCAAAGTAGAAAAATCCTTGTTTGATACTGCAGCATCAACTATAGTTTGAGAATAAACCCCTAAATTAAAGGAGAAAGTCATAAATAATAAAATAATTTTTTTCATAATGTTAAATTTTATCTAGATATAACAATAACAATGCCATAGATTAATAAATACCTTTTTTAAATTATATTTATGTGTATGAAAAAACTACACGTATTAATTGCAATTATTTTTTGGATAGCAGGTATAATTTTTGTTCTCAATGGAGTTCTCAATCAATAATGAAAAAAATAAACTTAATAATTGCATCATTTTATTCAATTTCTTTAGTTTTTTATGAAACAATAATGAACATTTACTGGGACGACTGGGATTTTTTTCCTCTTTGGATTATTGATTATCTAATTGCTCTAACATTGATTTTAGCTGTATTTTTTTTAAAAAATAAATTACAAAATTTATTTCTGTTGATAGGCTGGTGTCTATCACTAGGGGTTACTTATATGGCTTTTTTTATAAGTTTAGATCCAAATGGATTGTCCTCGCCTGATATCGAAAGTAAACTTCCGCTGATGGCATCTGCGTTAATAGTATCAGCTTTTGGGTTGATCTTAACTCTTTTTGATATTTTCAAAAATAAAAATAGCTTTACATAAAAATTTAAAGGCGCATCAAGTTTCCTTTTTTATTTCCTCTGTAAAACCTTTTATTTTTAATTAATAAAACCTCACCATTTTTACCTTTTTTTATACTTGAGTCAACTCCATAAATTTTACCATTGTAAAATTGAACAATATTATCAAAAGAGCAATGCCCAACAATTATATGGTCAGAATTTAACTGATTTAATAATTTTGAAATATCATTTTCAGTTAAATATTCATTGTATAGTCTAAAATAACTTTCAAAATACCCTCTATACCATGTCAAGCTTTTACCTCCATAGTATAGCTCATATAAATCTGATAACATTAATTCTCGTTTGGGAGTATCAATATTTATTCTCATAAGTTTGTTTAACTTATCGAGATCCACACCATTTTGTAAAATAAAATCTTGAGATATACCACCATGTACAAAGATATTGTCATTAATTTTGATAATAGTAGATTTAGATCTTAACCATCTGCCTAAAATAGTATTATTAGCATACAGCTTATCATACTCTATGTCTAGTAATTTTGAAGTGATTTTATATTTTTTATTGATATATCTTAAGTCATTTTGAAGGACCATATATTCGTGGTTTCCCATAAGATAATGTACTCTTCCTCCTTTTTTCTTAGCTTGAATTTCAAGATTATAAACAAACCATAAAACTTCATTAATTTGATCCCCTCTATCAAAAATATCTCCTACAATAACTAAATGACCTTTACCAAAATCCCAATTTAATTTATCATCGATTACATTATTATTCCTTAACAACTCAATAGATAAGTCATATTGACCGTGAATATCACTTAACGCGACTATTTTTCGGACTTTACTGAAATATGATTTATCAGGTTTAAAAATGGTGTCATAATTGTCAAGATTTAAGTCACTTGTGATTACCTTACCATTTTCAATATTTTTTTCAATTAATCTATTATTTTCCAGGAAGATATAAGGACCATCATTAATATTTGAATCCGGATTGGGATTTTGTGATAGTAAAACAAATGGTGTAACAAATAATACTGTGGTAATTAACTTCTTCACTGTATACAATTAAAAAAGTTTAAGAAAAAATACTACCCACAACAGAAATTAAAAACAAAATCATAACAATAACTAAAATCACATACTTAGCTTGTTTTTTAGACAGCTTTTTACCATCACTGTTGTTAAAATTGAACTCATGATTATGAAAACCACCCTGATCCATAAATAATATTTATAAATTATTATTTAAATCTAATATAATGAAGAAAATTTACCTTGAGGAAGTTCCATCTCTGTTTGGTTTTCTTACAGCTGGCCATCCTCTTGATCGCATGATTCTTCCTGAGTAAGGATTAATTGTTTTCTCTGGCATCACTCTTTTTTCCCTTGAAGCTTTATCTTCATCCTCACTGGCCTTGTAAGCAAGTATTGCGGTTAGAATAACATTATTCTTTAGATCATCAAAAACAATTTTATCATATGTATCAAGATTTGTATGCCATGTAAAGTTACTGTATCCCCAACTTAATGCGCTGAGGTTAAATGCGGGAACTCCAGCTGCAACAAATGATGCATGGTCAGTACTTCCAGTTGAGGGCATTCCAGGGAAATCAGTCTTAATGTGTTTAGAAACATCTCTGGGAACTGAAGATAGCCAATCAGATAAATAATCATATGAATTTAAAAAACCTTCTCCTCCTATACTAACTACTCTTCCTGTTCCATTGTCTTGATTAAAAAGAGATTGAATATTGTCAATAATTTTTGGGAAATCTTCAACAAAAGCTCTTGAACCGTTTAAACCCTGTTCCTCGCTTCCCCAATGACCTACCAGAATAGTTCTTTTTGGATTTGGATAAAACTTTTTTAAAATTCTCATTGCTTCCATCATTACAAGTGTTCCTGTACCATTATCTGTTGTACCCTGACCTCCATCCCATGAATCAAAATGAGCAGATAACATTACATACTCGTCAGGTTTTTCACTACCTTTTATTTCTGCCAAAGTATTAAAAGTAGGAACTTCACCCAGATCCTTTGATGTCGATACAATCTTTAATTTTGGAGAAGTTCCATTTTCTACCATTCTATATAACATGGTATAATCTTCCAAGTTTAAGTCAACACTAGGAATTTTTTCTGTTCTAGAACTAAAAATTTTATTAGCACCGGGTTCTTTTGACCAATAGCTTGAAATTAATCCAACTGCACCAGCATCTTCAAAAGCCTTACTAATATCTCGGTATCCATAACCAGTTTTTGAAATATTTGAATACCATTCTCTGGAACGATTGGTTCTTTCTTCTTTCATTTTTTTAAATGACTCGGGTGTTGCATATTCTTCCCACTGATAATCAGGTCTTCCTGTTATCTGATTTTGACTTACTAGAATAAATTTTCCTTTAACGGTTTTTAGCCATTCATCAAATTCAGATTTATCGTTAATTTTTGGGGGTTTTACTACTTCAGCCTTAATGCCTCTTTTAGTGGTTGAAGGACTCCATGCGAGCTGTCTACCGGCTAATGTTCTTACTCTTGGCTCCAACATATCAATATGAGTAATTCCTCTCTCCCAACCTCTCCAAACACCCCATCGGTGTAATCTAGATGGAATTCCCCATGATTCATATTTTTTTACCGCCCAATCATGTGCATTTTTCATTTGAGGAGTTCCAACAAGTCTTGGACCATTAATATCAAACAACTCATGAGCTAATATTTCAAGTTGAGAATTTTCTGTTGCTTCTTTAATTATTTTATCTATAGTTTCTGATTGACCATAAGAATGGACAGTTAGTAAAACTAAAATTAAGGATATTAAGTTCTTCATATTCATATAATTAGAATCTAAATTTAACTAAAAATTATTCCAATAAGTTAAATAAAAAAAAGATTCTATTAAATTAGGTTTGTTATTTTTGCACTTTGTAAAATAAATGTGTTAATAATTTATGATAAGAACCAAAGAGTTAAAATTTAATTACGATAACCAAACATCCTTTAGTTTTAAAGATATAAACCTCAAAACTGGTGAAAATTTATTAATTCTTGGAAATTCTGGAATTGGAAAAACCACATTATTACACATTCTTTCTGGTTTACTTAAATCAAAATCAGGATCAATTGAATTATTTGGTAATGAAATTACAGAATTTTCATCTCATGAGCTTGATAAATTTAGAAGAGATAACATAGGAATTGTATTTCAAAAATCGCATTTTATTAATTCATTGACAGTAAGAGAAAATTTAGAACTTGCTCAATATATAGCTGATAAAAAAGATAGTAATAGAATTGTAAATATTTTAAAAAATCTAAATATTTTTGATAAGATTAATAAAAAAACAAATCAATTAAGTCAGGGTGAAAAACAAAGAGTTTCAATAGCATTAGCAATTGTAAATTCTCCAAAATTAATTTTAGCAGATGAACCTACATCAAGTTTAGATGATGATAATTGTTCTGATGTTATTAGGCTTTTAAAAAAACAAGCAACAGATTTTGGTGCTCAATTAATTGTAATTACACACGATAGTAGGTTAAAGAAACATTTTAAAAAGTCAATTGAGCTGTGAATATATTTAAATTAAGCATAAAAAATATTTTCAATAAACCTTTAAATTCCTTTATTACTGTAGTTTTATTAGCATTAGGTATTGGAATTATATCATTACTTCTTCAACTTAATTCATTGATAAAAGATCAAATGGACAATAATTTAAGAGGAATTGATATGGTTGTTGGTGCTAAGGGAAGTCCTCTTCAATTAATACTTTCATCTGTTTATCATATTGATTCTCCAACTGGAAATATTTCTTTAAAGGAAGCTGAAGAAGTAAGTAAGAACAAAATGGTTGGTTCAAGTATAAAACTGCTTTATGGCGATAATCACAAAGGATATAGAATAGTAGGTGCCGACAAAAAATTAGTCGAATTGTATAAAGGACAAATTTATGAAGGTAGGCAATGGGAAAAACCTTATGAAGTCTTAGTTGGTTCAAAAGTATATGAAAAATTAAATATTAAGTTAGGTGACAGTTTAATAAGCTCTCACGGACTTAGAGAGACTGGGGAAACACATTCAGATAAAAGTTTTAAAGTGGTAGGGTTGTTAAAAGCATCTAACTCAGTTATGGATCAGCTTATTATTACTTCTCCAGAAAGTGTTTGGAATATTCATGGTTCTCATGAGCATGATGAAGGTGTCGATGAACATGAGCATGATGATGATGAGCATGAACATGAACACCACGTAGATGAACATGAACATGAACATCACGAAGATGAACATGAATATGAGCATGATGAAGATGAAAATAAAGAGATAACTGCTATGCTCATTAAATTTAAAAACCCAATGAACATAATTCAATTCCCCAGACAAATTAATGAAAATACAAATCTTCAGGCAGCTGTACCGTCTTATGAAATTTCAAGATTATTTAAACTTTTTGGATTCGGAATTGAAACATTGATTTATTTAGCCTATTTAATTATAATTGTTTCTGGATTTAGTCTTTTTATAAATTTATTTAATTCAATGAATGATAAAAAATATGAAATGGCATTAATTAGAACTTTAGGAGCATCTAGACTTCAATTATCAAGAATGATAATATTTGAAAGTCTAATTCTTACTATCTCAGGTTTTCTAATCGGATTGCTGTTTAGTAGATTTGGAGTAATGTTTGTATCTTCATTAATGGATGAGAGTATAAATTACAACCTTGAATCCATAATAATTTTATATGAGGAATATTGGCTTTTAGCATTATCTGTTATACTTGGATTAATATCATCTTTAATCCCAGCCATACAAGTTTACAAGATGAACATTTCTAAAATACTAGCAGATGAATAAACTATTATACATAATAATCTTTCTTTTCTCAAGTAATATGTTTTCTCAAATCGATATCGATTGGTTAAAGCTTCGGAATGTTTATTATATGTCAGAGTTTCGAGAGGATGTTTCTGAATACATTCAGGTTGCTCGATTTGGAGAATCAGTTGAATCTTTGGATAATAAAGAAGTACGCATTACTGGATACATGCTTACTTTATCTCCTGACGAAGGAATATTTGTTTTGTCGGAAAATCCATATGCCGATTGTTTCTTCTGTGGATTTGGAGGACCAGAATCAGCAATTGAACTTAGATTAAATCCGGGTTATGATAAATTTTTTATGGATGATCTAGTTACTGTAACAGGAGTTATAAGACTAAACAGAGATGATATTAGTACAGGTGTTTACGTTATGGATAACGCAGTTGCTGTTCCAAAATAAAATTTTCTAATATGGATTTAATAAGAAAAATCTTACTTTTCGCGTTACTCCTACCCATAAATAATGCTAGTCAAGATATTATAAGAGTTGAAAATTTTAAAATTACTATTCTTTCTACAATGTTCTCAGACACCTATATTGGTGAATGGGGATTTTCTGCTTTGATTGAAGCTGACGGAAAAAGAATTTTATTTGATACAGGATCTAGAGGAAATACTGTATTTAGGAATGCTAAAGAATTAAATATTAACCTCAACAACATAGAAAATGTTTTTTTAAGTCATAATCACAAAGACCACACAGGCGGATTAAGCACACTAAAATTAAATCACCCCTCATCATTTTCTAAAGCTCATGTTGGTGAAGGAATTTTTTATTCTAGACCAAATAAGACAGGAACGGAACATTATATTTTAAATAATAAAAGTAGTTTAGAAAATTTAGGTATTGATTTTAATACCCATATTAAACCCTTCGAGATCTTACCAGGTCTTTGGACCACAGGTCAAATTAAGAGAGAATATGATGAAAAAAATTGGAGTCAATTGGGTAAAATGATTAATAACAATGGTGAAAAAATTGAGGACACTATTCCAGAGGATCAATCATTATTTTTTGATACTAAAAATGGTATTGTTTTAATTAGTGGTTGTGGTCATGCAGGCCTAGCAAACACTCTTGAACATATAAAAAATATTGTACCTAACAGACCTATTTATAAGATTATTGGTGGTTTTCATCTTCTAAAACTAAATGATGAAAAGTTAGAATGGACGGCCAAGAAAATGAAGAAAGCTGGTGTTAAATATTTTGTAGGAGCACATTGTACAGGATTAAATTCAACTTATACAATACGAAATTTTATGGGTTTAAACTCAAAAACTGCTTTAGTTGGTTCGGTAGGAACATATATCACAAATGAAGGAATATTTCCTGGATACATGGAATAAATACATCCTTTAAATCATTACATTTCATCTCAGGCACATTTTTTAATTTGTTTTTTCAAATCTTTCATAAAACGATGAAAATCAACTGTTATTCTGTGCCGGTTCGTATTAATTTGTTTCATGTGTGGATTATCAACCTCTTTTTTACATAATTCTTCAATATTTGATGGACGTTTCCATTTTTCTGTAAGGGCAAGAGCTAGGAGTTTGCTTTGTTGCTCAGAACCTGGCCAAATACATCCCAGCGGTTGAAACATTCCAACAAAAAATAAATCTTCATATATTGGGTGAAACATTTTCAAATATAGTGGGACTGGGCCCTGAGAATAATTTAAAAACTTTTTGTCAAAAAATGGATGAGATAGTACAAATCCAGTACAAGCAATTATAACATCAAACTTTTCTTTGGTTTTGTCTTTAAAATGAACATAGTGATCTTTAAAACAATCAATTTCTCCTCTAGGTTTAATTTTACCATGTCTTATTTTGTATAGTAATTCACTATTAATAGTTGGATGTGTTTCTCCAAACTTATGATCTGGTTTTGGCAGGCCATAATTAGAGTTATCTCCAGTGATTAAATTAGCTAATATTCCAGCAAAATAATTTCTTAAAAATATTGGAAGAAATGACATTTTAGAAGCAAAAACGTCAGAGGGTTTGCCCATCACAAACTTGGGAATAATTCTATATCCCCTTCTCCAGCTTAAAAAAGTTTGTTTACTAACTCGACTTGTTTCTACAGCGACATCACAGGCAGAATTACCGCCTCCTATGACTAGAACTTTTTTATTTTTAAATGGTTCTGCTTTTTTATAATTATGAGAATGAATAAAAACACCCTTAAAATCACCATCATATTTGGGGTATTTTGGTTCCCAATGATGACCATTACAAACCACTAAATCAGTAAAAACCTCAACTGATTTAATATTATCACAAATAGTTGTTACCTCCCATTTGTTTTTAGATAATCTTTCGCAATTTTCAACCAAAGTGTTGAACTGTATAAACCTATATAAATCAAAATGCTTTGCATATGATTGAAAATAATCCTTCAATTCTTTGTGAGAGGGATAGTCAGACACGCTTGATTTAAATGAAAAATCTTCATATTCGGAAAGAGATTTTGAACTTATGATATGGGTAGTTTCAAAAACACTAGAATGTGACTCATTTTCATTGAAAATCCAATTTCCACCAACATCAGAATTATAATCAAATGCTTTTACATTTAATCCAAGTCCAACTAAATTTTTGATAGCTGTAATGCCAGATGGACCTGCCCCAATAATACAAATATTTTTCAAAATATTTTATTAAAATCGCTTTTCAAAAAAACGATTTAATTATTAGGTAAATTTAAGTGGATTAATAAGATTTCCAAAAAGCAAAATCTCCAGGGATAATTCCCACATTGTAGGAAGCTATTTCATTATTATTAAAATCAAAAACTTTTACTTGGTTTAAATCATTATAATCAGTAATTCCAAAATAAATATAGTCATTATTGATTTTGGATGAATAAAGCTGAGATGGAGTAAATGAACCAATTTTAGTTTGTTCTAATATTTTTAAATCATTTCCTATTTTAGCTGCACCACCTTCATAAGATCTATAAATTTCTTGTTCGTGAGTCATTACATCACCACCACATACAACACCGGAACCATAATATTCTATATCAACTTTATCATCGACTGAACTAAATTTAGTCGTACCGTAAAATGCATTGTATTCAGAATCATAATAAGTGTTAGCGACAAAAACATTGTTGTCTTTTAAGGTAATTGATGTTGGTCCCTTACCAATCTCGTAGGTACCATCAACAGAGTTGTTACTAATATTGATTTTAATTAATTTATTGCCATCAGTATAATCTTCGTTCAGCTGAATACCAGTCCACAAATTTGTACCGTCAAATTCAATAGACTCAGGTTTTCCAGGCATTTTTATAGAGTCTTCAATAATATAAGTTTTTAAGTTTAAAATTTTAATATCTGAGGAATTCCAATTTGTAAAATATAATTTATCATTAACTATTTTCATTTCTCTTGGACTTGAATTATCAGTATCAATAGTAATTCCAGGCATTCTGAGACCCTCAGCTGTTATATCATATGCAATTATTTTATGACTGTTATTAACTATAACAAAAAGTTTATTGTTGTGCACCTCTAAAGACTGAACAACGTCTCCAATTTCTGTCACTTCTTTGATCTCACCAAAATTATTAATCATTGAAATGGATCCATTACTAGCACCGAAATTACCCTCACATGCAACAAAAACCCACTCATTAATTATACCATTTTCTTCATTGGAACTATTAGAGTCACAGGAGAAAAGTATAATTAAAAGGAATAAAATATTTTTTTTCATTTTAAAAATTTAGTTTGCAAAAATAAATCTAAAATCTCTGATAAAAAAAGAAAAATTTGATAAAAAATATCCAATTTATTTATCATATTGATATTCAATAATTTGAGAGATTAAAAAAATAAATTTTAATAATATTTATAAATTACTTTGTATTTTAACTAGATGTTTATTAAAAATGTAATTTATTTATTTATATTTTTTTCTTCTCTAAACTGCCTAGGTTTTCAAAATGAAAATAAACCTAATTTCATTATAATTTTTGTTGATGATATGGGATATGGAGATATTGGAGTTTTTGGAAATCCTACCATATCAACACCAAATCTTGATAATATGGCTTTTGAAGGACAAAAATGGACCCAATTTTATTCTGCAGCTCCAGTATGTACACCAAGCAGAGCTGCACTGTTAACTGGAAGATATCCAATTCGTAACGGTATGACAAGTACAAAAAATAGGGTTTTATTTCCAAACTCAACTGGAGGTCTTCCAAAAAGTGAATTTACAATAGCTGAAAAACTAAAAGAAAAAAAATATAAGACAGCTATTGTTGGAAAATGGCATCTTGGTCACCAAAAGAAATATTTACCAAATAATCATGGTTTTGATTATTATTATGGAATTCCTTACTCAAATGACATGGATAAAATAAATAATAATAATTATTGGAGTGAATATGAAAGAAAGGAACTTAATTCAAAAAGTTATAATGTTCCACTAATAGAAAACTATGATATAATTGAACGACCTGTAGATCAAACTACAATAACCAAAAGATATACTGAAAAAACTTTAGATTTAATTAATGATTTAAAAAATGACAATTTTTTTATTTATTTGTCTCATAACTTGCCTCACATTCCACTATATGCTTCAAAAGATTTTTTAGGAAAAAGTAAAGCTGGTATTTATGGTGATGTGATTGAAGAGATTGACCATGGTGTTGGATTAATTTTAAATGAGCTAAAAAAATTAAATATTGATAAAAAAACTGTTGTCGTATTTACATCCGATAATGGTCCTTGGTTAGTATACAAAACTCATTCAGGCTCTGCTGGACACTTAAGAAATGGCAAAGGAACAACATGGGAAGGAGGGGTTAGAGTTCCGACTATTTTTTGGGGAAATAATATAAAGCCCGGTGTGATTAGTGATTTAGGTTCAACACTTGATATTTATACTACATTTTTAAGTCTATCCAACATTAAACCTCAAAAAAACATGATTATCGATGGTTATGATCTCACAAAAACTTTATTTGAACACGTTAAAAGTCCTAGGAAGGAAATGTTTTACTATAATGGAGGTGAATTATTTGCTGTTAGGTTAAATGATTTTAAGTTGCACTTTAAAACCTCAGATTGGTTTAAACAACCGAAAATACATGACCCACCCCTTCTTTACAACCTCAATATTGATCCATCAGAAAGATTAAATATAGCTGATAAAAATCCAAAAAAAATTAAAGAAATTTTAGAATTAGTTGAAAAACATAATTCCAATATGGTAATAGGAAAGGACCAAATGGGAAAAAGAAATTAAGTGTATGATAATTAAATCCATTTATAAACTTTTTTTGTTTTGCATTTTAGTATTATTAATTGGTTGTAAAAAAAATATTCCAAACGATAATCACAATACATTCCTTGCGCTAGGAGACAGTTATACAATTGGAGAAAGTGTCTCAGATACTCTTTCATGGCCGTTTCAACTTATAAATCAACTAAACAAAAACAACATGCTCTTTAAAAATCCAAAAATTTTGGCTAAAACAGGATGGAGCACTGACGAATTAATATTTGCAATAGATTCAGTTAATTTGGAAGGTAAATATGATTATGTTTCTCTTCAAATTGGAGTCAATAATCAATATCGAGGACTTGATATTTCAAAATTTAAAATTGAGTTTAACGAGCTTCTTGAAATGGCAATTACATTTAGTGGTGGTAATAAACAAAATGTAAAAGTATTATCTATTCCTGATTGGGGTATAATGCCATTTGCATTTGATCGCGACCAAAATCAAATAACTAAAGCAATAAATGATTACAACCTTGTAAAAGAAAAAATATGTTTGGAAAAAGGTGTTGATTTTATCGATATAACCAGTATTTCTAGAGAGGCAAAATTTAATCCAAGTTTAGTTGGAAAAGATAGTTTACATCCAAGTGATAAAATGTACTCAATTTGGGTAAAAAAAATGATTCCTTATTTTGCATTAAAATAAATATGAATAATAGAGAAAAGTCAAAAAATTTTGATAAAACTGATATTCTATCACATTTTAAATCAAGATTTTATAATCCTGAAAATTTAATTTATTTAGACGGTAATTCTCTTGGGAAATTACCAATTGGGGCTAAAAAAGTTGTAAATAAAATTGTTGATGAACAATGGGGAGAAAATCTTATTAGAAGCTGGAATGATCACTGGCTAGAATTACCAAAAAAAATAGGCTCAAAAATAGCGCAATTAATAAATGCTGAAAAAAACGAGGTTATAGTTGGTGATAGCACATCGGTCAATTTATTTAAACTAGCTTGTGCATTGATCAATTCTAAAATTTTTCCAAAAAAATTAATAACAGATACCCTTAATTTTCCGACAGACAACTATATTCTTGATGGAATTTGTAAACAATATTCACTTTCTAATCTAAAAAGTATTAAATACTCAAATGATATTGAAGCTGAAATACCGCTGTTGAAACAAACAATAAAGAATTTCCCTGGGATTTTATGTTTGAGCTTAGTTACCTATAAAAGTTCATACCTCTACCCCATTAAAGAATTAAATGATTATGCAATTAAAAATAATAGCATTATTATTTGGGATTTTAGTCATGCTATTGGAGTTGTGGATATAGACATTAGAGAAACAAATACACTCGCAGCTATAGGATGTACTTATAAATATTTAAATGGAGGGCCAGGATCACCAGCTTTTATGTATATCAATAATTCTCTAATTTCAAAATTAATGAGTCCAATACAAGGTTGGTTTGGACATAAAAAACCTTTTGATTTTTCAATGGAATATGAACCCTCAACAGGGATCGAAAAATTCGATGCCGGTACTAAGAATATTATTTCACTAGCAGCTTTAGAGACTGGAATTGATCTAACATTGGAGGCAGGTATAAAAAATATAAGTGAAAAAAGTCACAAGATGACGACATACCTTGTAAATCAAGTTAAAAATAAACTATACCGATTGGGATATACAATTGAAAGCCCACAAATCCAAAATAAAAGAGGTTCTCACATTACATTGTCCCACCCTGAATCATGGAGAATATGTCAATGCTTAAGTGATCCACCTAAAAATAAAATTAAAATTATTCCAGATTTTCGACCAGACCGATATATTCGTTTAGGAATAGCACCTCTGTATGTAAGTTTTCAGGATTTGGATATTACTATAAAAAGGTTGGAGGAAATTATTACAAAAAAAGAGTATGAAAAAAAAGATGGAAATCGACCTGAGGTTACTTAAATAATTTTTAATTTTTATACAATCCTTTACTACGATTTTTTGCAAGTACTTGAAGATCTTCTACTGTATCTGTTTCATCCATTATTTCTAAACCAAGCATAGTTTCTATAATGTCTTCAAGTGTAACCAATCCTCTTACGGAGCCATATTCATCAACTACTAACGAAATATGCTCTTTTTCTTTCAAGAGTTTGTTAAATAAGTAAGGAATTTTTGATTCATTATAAGTTATAATTATTTTCCTTTTTATATGAGATAACTTAGATTTCCCATCCCCACTTATTATTTTTTCTAAAATGGTGTCTTTCAAAACATAACCTGTTATTTTTTCAACATTTTCGGAATGGATAGGAATCCTTGAAAAAATCATTTTTTGATTTTTTTTATGAAATTCATTTATGCTTAAACTTTCGTTAGCAGTTTTCATTACCGAATAAGGAGTCATAATATCTCTTACTTTTACATTTTTTAGTTTAACTATATTTTTTATGAAGTCCGAATCCATTTCTTCAATCAATCCCTCTTTTTCAGCTATATCAGCCATTGCAGAAAAATCTTCAATGCTTAGAGCATTATCTTTCTTTGATTTACCAATTAACTTTGTAAAAAATTGCAAACCCCATAAAATACCTGAATATTTAAAAAAAGGTATTATTGAAGTCAGAAAAACTGAACAAAATTTGGCAAGCTTTTTCCAGTAATGTGCACCTAAAGTTTTAGGAATTATTTCGGATACTAATAAAATCAAAATAGTCATTATTGCTGATACAATTCCAACTAGTAAATCCTCATTAATTGAAAAACCTAAAATTGACAAAGTTTTATCAACAGTCATTGAAGAATATGTAATTTTTGCTTGAACCCCCACTAATATGGCTCCAACAGTGTGTGAAATAGTATTTAAAGTTAATATTACAATTAACGGTTCATCAATTTTATCCTTAAGCTTCTGTAATTTTAAAGCATAGGCTTTTCCTTCATTAATTTCAATTTTTAAAAATGTTTGATTTACGCTAAGTAAAACAGCCTCAAGAATTGAACATATGAATGAAAGACAAATCGTTAAAAAGGCATACAGAATAAGTAATTCCAAATAATTAAGTTTTATTAAAAAATTTAATCACAAATAAATTATAGTTAAGATTAATCATTATAGGTATCGTTTAATGACTGATATGTTGCAACTCTTAAATCATTTCTCAACGACCAAGGTGAGCTCATAAGTTGAATCATTGAAACAACTACAATTTCTTCAACTGGGTCTACCCAAAAAATTGTTCCTGCAGCACCACCCCATGAATAAGTTCCTTTAGTACCAATCACTGAATTAATATTTGGATTGTCAATTATTCCAAAGCCAAGTCCAAACTTTGTTGCTGAAACTGAAGGATCATTTGGTGACTCACCTCTTCCAATCCCTTTAATACTTGGTGGCAAATGATTAGAAGTCATATAGTTTAATGTTTTTGCACCAATAATTCTGTTACCATTAAATTCCCCACCATTTCTCAAACATTCAGCAAAAATCATATAATCCATTGCAGTGGAAACAAGTCCTCCACCACCTGAATATAAATTAACATCATAATAATTTTGCATGGCAGAATTTTTCTCAAGACCTTTGTTTTTACCAGAGTCAATAGTAGTTATTTTATTGGTATTTCTGTTGTATTGATGGTTTGGTAAAAATCTACTTGATTTATTTTTTGGAACTTCAAAAAAAGTATCTTTCATTCCTAGAGGATTAAAAATATTTTGAGATAAATATTTGTCTAAACTTAAACCAGAAATTCTTTGAATTAAAACCCCTAATATATCAACAGAAATTGAATAATAATATTTTGAACCAGGCTCAAATCGAAGAGGAAATTCTGAAATCTTATTTGTGAAGTCGTCTAGACTTTCAGAGCTCCAAATATTACCGTTTCTGTAATATTCATCAGCAGGATGATTAGACCAACCATAAGACAATCCGGCAGTGTGGGTTAATAAATGTTTAATAGTAATTTTTCTTTTAGCATTTACTAATGAGTCAGCGGTTACTGCTATTTTAAGATTTTTAAGTTCTGGAATATATTTTTCTACTGGATCACTTAGATGAAACTTTCCTTCTTCGTAAAGTTGCATAACAGCCAATGAAACAATAGGTTTTGTCATTGAGTAAATTCTGTATAGATCATCTTTTTTGACTTCATCATTGTCATCTAATCCTCTTTTTCCAAATGATTTAAAATATACAATTTTACCATTTCTATTTACTATTGTAGTGATATTTGCGACCTTACCCTCATTAACATATCGCTCTGATAATTGAGAAAGTCTTTCCAACCTTTCGCTAGAAATACCTTGGGATTCAGGATTTGAAGAATCCAGTTGAGAGAAAATAAATATTGGAAATACAAAGAATAATATAAGTGATAGAGTTTTTTTCATTTTTTTTAATTGTTTAATAAATATAATACAGAATATTGAATTTTTTAATTGTTAAATTTTATAGTCTTTTGCATTCTTATTTTTTTTACTCCATAAGAAGTATTCCAAACGTGTATTGTTTTAAAACCCGTTTTAATATATAATTGTTTTGCTGGATTATTATTGAATCCGGTTTCAACTGTATAAATAGATGATTTATAAATCTCAAATATTTTATTTAATAATTTTGATGCAATTCCTTTTCTAAAATGTATCGGATCTACAACTAAACTCTGAATATGGGTAGTGTTTATATTATGATCAATTTCAATTACACCCAAAAAATTATCCTTAGTTAAAATTGCATAAAAATGATTTTTTGAAATCTTAAAATTTTCCAAATTTCTCTCCAAAGGAGGGAACTTTTTGGTATTTAAAATTTGTTTTTCGATTAAATATGATTTTTGCCAAATTTCATATAATTTTTTAGCAACTTTATTTTTTGAATTATTAACTCTTATTATATCCAATTAAAAATTTTGAAATACTTCATAAAAATATCTTATTAATATACCTTTTCAAAAAAGATACAAAATTAACACGTGCATGTAAGTATGTTTTTCGTAAACTTGTAAAATGGTAAATAGTCAAATAATCAAAACATCTAAATCTATATTAAAAGGAAATTATGGTAAAGTAATTCTTCCTTTTCTCGCTGTATTTTTATTAAATTCTTTTTTAAGTAACAATGATCTTTACGAAAACCTTTTTAACAATTACGGAATTGAATACGCTTTAATATTTTTTACAATAGCTATTTTAATAATACCCTCACTATATGTTGGACTAGCTTCATACTCACTGTCTATTTCAAATGATTCATTTGATTCAAATAAATTATTTGATGGATTTAATATATTTTCTAAGTCAGTTACAGTTGGAATTATTTATTTTTTAATGATTGTTGTTGGCTTAGTTTTATTTATAATTCCAGGCATATATGTTTCTCTTTTATTTTCTCAAGTTTTTTATATAATTTCTGAAAACAACGATATTACTACTAAAGATGCATTTAAAAAGAGTGCTACGATGATGAAGGGTAATATGTGGAAATTATTTAAATTAAGTTTAAGATATGCATTTTACTTAATACTCAGTATTTTTACTTTGTTCATATGGGCATTATGGCTAATTCCACAAATGTATGTTTCATATGCCATATTCTTCAAAGAAATTAATAAATAGATATTGAAAAAACTACTAAATTTAGTGGTGATTTTTTTAGTGTTTGGTTGTAGCGGATCAGTAAATGATTGTGGGGAAGTATTTTCTAAATACATAAAGAATGGTGAATATTTCTTGGTAGTTAACTTAACTAATCAAAGACCTAAGGGGGATAGTAATAATGGTCCTGGCGGAGAAATTCTTGCTGATGCAAAAGTTTCGAAATCAGAGTATGACAAAAAAAAAGTTGGAGATGATTTTTGTTTTGAAAATTGATCAATTCTTTTTAATATAATAAAACTACCAAATTGGTTCAAAAGTATATTCTTAATTGTTGCTATATTTATTGGAGCTAGATATGGCTATGAAATTGGTTATGCGATTACGAATTGGATTTTAGATCTTTTAAATTTATAAATAAATGAAAAATTGGTTCATCTTTTATATTTCACTATTAATTGGTCTGCTTGTTAATAGTTATTTTGGAATTTACAAAGAAACGTGGATATATGCCGAAGCTATAAATTTGTTTGGTATTTCAATTCTATGTTTTGCTAATGCATATGAACACTATTTAAAGAGAAAGAAAAAATGAAAAAGAAAGTAAAATATGTTAAATCTTTATTTATTGCTTCATTAGTTATGTCATTTTTATGTGTAGCATTTGGAATATATCAGCTAATTAATAATGAGTTTTTGATTGGTGGAGCATTTCTTTTTGGGGGTTATGCTTTGGGTTGGGATGATTGGAAAAGCTTTTTAACTAAAAACAAATCATAGTTTATGAAAAAATTAATTCTACTGTTACTGTTTTTTCCACTTGTTTTTTTTGGACAAAAAATCAAAGAAAAAAGTTTAAAATTTAATCCAGAAGTTCATATAATTAAAGTTGATGCATCATGTGGAATTTGCATGTTTAACATGGAAGGAAAAACTTGTGAATTAGCCATAAAATTAAATGATTCTAAATATTATGTAGAGGGTACTGGAATTGACGATCACGGGGATGCTCATGCAAAATCAGGATTTTGTAATGCAATTAGAAGAGCAGAAGTTCAAGGAAAAATTATAGAACAAAAATTTCATTTAACTTATTTTGAGTTAAAGGAAATAAAGGACTAATTTTATTTACAGAATAATGTAATTTTTTGTTTTTTTATGAGTAAAATAAATGAACATGATTTTTTCATTTTAGTTACAATAATTTCTTTTTTATCTCTTGGGGCTTTAAAACAATTAGGACCCTACTCTATCCCCTTGGTTGTTGCATACCCAATTTGGCTTATTAGAATTTTATTTAAATCAAGTTAGTGGAAATTTTAATTGTTTCTATAATAACTTTTTTTGCAGCCTTATTGACATTCTTTTCAGGCTTTGGACTTGGCACAATTTTAACTCCAATCATGTTGTTATATTTTCCTGTGGAAATAGCAATAGCATTAACTGGAATAGTTCATTTTTCAAATAATATTTTTAAATTATTTATAATCGGGAAAAACTTGAACAAAGATGTTTTGATAAGGTTTGGGATTCCCGCAATTATTGCAGCATTTTTTGGGTCACTATTACTTTTTAATTTTGATGAAGACTCGTTTTTGTATTCTATTACACTATTTGAAAAAGAACGAGAAGTCACAACAATCAAATTTATCATATCTGTATTATTAATCTTTTTTGCTTTAATTGATTTGATACCATTTTTTAAGAAAATAAGTTTTAATAAAAACATTCTACCTGTTGGTGGATTATTAAGTGGATTTTTTGGTGGACTTACTGGAAATCAAGGTGCTATGAGGAGTGCATTTTTAATTAAAATAATATCTGATAAAAAAGAGTTTATAGCAACAACCGTTGTAATATCTACTCTAGTGGATTTGACACGGCTAAGTGTATATAGCTCAAATCTCCTTCATATTGATTTTAATGAATATTATATTTTGGGACTATTCTCGGTTAGTTTTGCAATTATTGGATCAATAATTGGAAACAAATTATTAAAAAAAGTTACTATTGATTTTTTAAGATTTCTTGTTGCGATATTAATCTTAGCTATTGCATTTTCATTATCAGTTGGATTAATTTAAATAGAATTTTGTAAAACCCTCAATTTTATTTATTATAATTACATATGTTTAAAAAAATTAAACCACTTTATTTTTTTTTATTTTCCTCAATTTTTTTTTCAATAAAAACCCTCTCTCAAAACAATAAACTACCAATTTCAGAAATTAAAGGTAATTGGGTATTAGACCAAAAATTTTCTGATGAGTTCAATACAAACAGTATAGATCAGACAAAATGGTGGGATTTCAATCCTCAATGGCACGGAAGGCGACCCGCTCACTTTGCTAGATCAAACGTAAAATTGAGAAAGGGAAAATTAGTATTAACTGCAAAAGAATTAAAAGAAAAAAAAGTAAGTGCTGAAAATAAGGCAAGAGGATATGATAAATATAGCACTGCTATTGTTAAAAGTAAAAAAAGAAGTTTCTATGGATATTATGAAGCGAAAGCTAAATCAATGTCTGCGGGGGTTTGTAATGCTTTTTGGCTTTATGACCCTCTGGATGAATCAGCAAAATACATTGATGGGGAATATTCAGAAGAAATTGATATTTTCGAAGTTTTTGGTAGAGCAAGTAAAAAAGAAAACCATAGGGCTTATTATGCTGCTGTTCACCGATACGAAACTCCTTACGTTGAATCTTTAGTAAATAAAAAGAAATATAAACTTGAAAATAGATACAGAAAATTAGTAGTTGACTATGATTTCTTTTCAGAATACCATATCTATGGTTTCCTATGGACACCAGACGAATTGATTTGGTTCCTTGATGGCAAGGAGGTTTTTAGAAGAAAAAATGATTTTTTTAAAAGACCACTATACATAGTTTTTGATGCTGAAATTATGGAGACTTGGGATGGATTACCAAATTCAAACGATTTACCAAGTAGTTTCTATGTTGACTACGTCAGGGTTTGGAGAAATAAATAATTACTTGTTTGATATTATTTTTTTTTTTAAATTAAGGGTTCGCTTTTTTTTAAATGAAAAGAAACGTTTTAAACATAGAGTTCCCCTTAGGTGTAAAACATATTTATGTCAATGGTAGGCGTTTTAATAGAAGAGATTTTTTGAAAATAAAAGAACTTGAAAAAAGACGCGGGCGAAATGGTAGATTTGTTTCATTAGTCAAGTGATTTAATTTAAATCATTTTTTTATAAGTTTAGCAAATTTGATTGATGCTGAAAGCCCAACTATTGAAAATATAGTTAAAATCCCAAATACATATTGATGACCCACTATTCCTGGGTGTTTGTCCAGGAAATAACCAAAAAGTGGAGTGGCAAATATATCTGGCATGTATCCTATAACAGAGATAACTCCTACAGCAGTTCCAGTTAAAGCTATAGGTATCTTTCCTTCTTGCATTATTGAGAAATATAGTGCTCTTATTGTGTATGTTCCACTAGCAACGACAACTAGTGACATATAAAATATCATGTTCAAATCAACTACAATAATTCCAGATGCAAAAATAATTGAACCTAAAAGCATTGTTAAAAATCCAACTATTATAAAATTTACATGTTTTGATTTATATGCTGTAAAAGCAATCAAGAAACATATTAGTGGACGTAGATACAATTGAAGGGAACCTACATTTGCAGATTGAATTTGATCAAACAACATTACATCTGAAGCATAAAGAGAATAGATATCTGTAACCTTGTAACCAACGTAAGCACACACTATAATTACCATTATTAACCAAACCGATTTAATTTTCAAAACTCTTTTAATTTGATTCAAAGAATTAAATGATTTTAATTCACTTTCATTTTTATTATTATGATTATCCATTAAAAAAAACACTAGCAGACCTACAAAAAAAACCATAAAAGAAGAAAACAATATTACATATCTAAATGCAACTTTTCTCTCCTCAAGTGAAGTTTGAGAAATATCAGATACTATAAAAAAAGAAAAAATTGCAACTCCTATACTACCCATGGATGCTGCCACAAGACCTCTTCCTCCATCCAAAAATCCAAATGCCTTGGCCTGACCATCACTACCTCCCCATACCCTGGTAGCCTTTATCATTGCACCCCAAAACAAAAATACTGTTGTCAAACCCCAGTAGCCGTATAGTATTTGCAATACATAATAAGGTGGAAAAAATGCGAATACAATTCCTCCGATTGACGTAAAAAAAAGAGAAATAGAAATTAAATTTTTTGGTTTATACTTATCAGATAAAACACCCCCATAGACGTAAGATATCAATGCAACGACTCCGTAGATAGAAAACAAACTACCCAACTCAAGATTGTTAAGATTAAATACATCCAAGAAAGTTGGTCTAAAAATACGAGCCAACACATATGGGAGTAAAAAAATCAACTCACCTGAGAGAATTAACAACAATATTCCAATTAAGGATCCACGCTTTTGAGTAGGTTTTTCCAAATTTTATATCTTAACTACAAGATACGTCAATTTACAAAACAAGATTTTAAATTTATATTTTTAAAAAAAACTGAATTGAAAAGAATTATTGGATTAGATGTTGCTCGGGCATTTGCAATTATTGGGATGATAATTGTAAACTTTAAGTTGGTATTGGGAAATCAGGGAAGTTATTTAGGTAATTTTATTTTCGATTTTTTTGATGGCAAGGCTTCAGCAATATTTGTTGTGCTTGCAGGAACTGGAATTGCAATAATGTTTAAAGCTTCATCAAAATCTAACAACCTGACAAAAATTAATCTTCTCAAAAAAAGAATTTTAAAAAGAGCATTATTTCTTTTAATTACAGGACTAATTTTAATGATATTTTGGATTGGAGATATTTTACACTTCTACGCAGTTTACATGATATTTATGTTGTTTTTGATAGATAAAAAATCAATTTATATACTATTATCTGGAATTACAATTGTAATGTTCTACCCTTTACTTTTATTTTTTTTAGACTATGGTACATCTTGGGATTTTGAAAAACTAGAATATTACGATATATGGACTGTCAATGGATTCGTTCGAAATCTTTTTTTTAATGGATTTCACCCAGTGTTTCCCTGGATTTCCTTTATGTTTTTTGGATTCTTATTTGGAAATCAAAATTTAGATGATTTCAAAATAATAAAAAAAATATTTTGGATAAGTCTGATAACATTCATTTTTGTTCAGCTGTTTTCATATTACAGCATATCATTTTTTAGCAATGAATTAAAAATTAGTAATGAAGAATTATTTTATATAATTGGGACTGGATCAATGCCACCGTTACCAATTTATATGCTTAATGGAACATCAGTAGCATTTGTAATTATCACTGGATCTATTATTTTATCTAAAAAATTTTCAAATTATTTAATTATAGATTTATTACATAAGACAGGAAAATTATCCTTGACTATTTATGTCTTACACATTTTTTTGGGTATTGGTATAATTGAGTTTATTTATCCCAAAAGCATTGGTTATTTTTCATTAAATTTTTCTATTGCCTGTGCTTTAATTTATAGTTTATTTTCAATATTATCTTCCTATTTTTGGTTAAAATATTTTAATAAAGGTCCATTAGAATGGGTTATGCGGAAATTAACTGATTAAAAAAATCTATGAAATTATTTGATTTATCACACTTTAAAGAAAACTGTCCGACAGAAGCAAAGAATTACTTTAAAGATATATTGTACAAATTAGAAAGTATAGAAAAAAGAATAGAATCGATTGAAAAGAAAATAAAATAAATCAATCTTTGTTTAAAATTGATTTCTAATTAAATACTTTTTACATTTCTTCCAATAGTTGAAAAAAGATTTCATCTCTTGCATGTAATACATCCAATCGCGCTGGTCAGCATTACCTATGTAATGATTGTTTAGTGGATGCTCTTTATATATAATATCTTTTAAATTATAATCTTTTACCAATTTTTCAAAAGATCCACAATACACTTGAATGTTATTAATATTTTTTGACAATTCAATAATAAAATCAATAGATTTTTCTGAGACAGGATATTGTTCAAAAATTTTTGGTTCAAGTAAAAGTATTCTGTTACAATCCTCATTTTTTCGCCAAATCGGATCAACATTGTAAAAATTATATATCAATGTTGATTTGTTCCTATCTACATTGATTGTTTGGTTTTGGGGCAAAACAGTTTCTAATTTAAGATCAATTTTTTCTTTTAACTGATCTGGGATGCTCAATCCTTCAAAATCTGAATAATCAACATCCAAAAAAGAGTTTCTCTGATTTGTATAACAGTATTTGTTAATGTTATCTTGGTTAGCATAATATTTTTTGTTGCTATTTGTTCCACACACCCATTGCCAACTCAGTGCATTTGAACCCCAGTCACCATCCAGAAGATGATAATACATCCACCTAGCTGGATTTTTCCAGTGACTTTGTGCAATATTACATGAAATTGAAGCAACATACATTCTTAAATGGTTATGCATATATCCATTTGAATATAGTTGTTCAATCGCATTATCAATTGCAGAAATTCCTGTGTTAGCACCATTAACGGATTTAGAAAATAAATAATCGGAAACATCCTTTTGCTCAGATTTTAAATCGTTATTTATCGATGATCCTTTTTCAACCCAAATCAATTGCCAATAATCCCTCCAACACAACTCCTGAATAAATTTTTCAATACTATAAAAGTTATAGTCTTTTTCCATTAATTTTTCAAAAACAAATCTTGTTGAAATAACCCCCCTAGAAATGTAAGGTGATAGTCTGGTCACCGATCCATCTATAAAGTTTCTGTCAGCGGAATATTTAACAGGGCTGATCAAATCTATCCTATTTAATATTTCCTGGAAATCTGTTGTTATCATAGTATTTATTCAATCACTAAATTAAAAAACAAAATATTACTTCTATGCAATATTATATATCTTTATATAATATTGGAATATGGAAAACTTATTTGATAAAATCCTTAATTTTCATAAAACAAAAGGTGGTACAGGAAAGTTATTTAAATTTAAGTATATAGATTATAGTCCAGGTTTTTTGAAACTAGAAGCAGAATTTTCAAAACAAACATTAAATCCAAATAAATCAGTTCAAGGTGGAATGATGACTTCTATGCTAGATGATATAACTAGCTTATTAGTAATTTATGAAAGTAAAGGAACAATATATCCCAGTTCCACAAATTTACATAGCATTCACCATAGACCCTTATTTGCAGGAAAGGTTGTTGCTAGTGCTAAAGTTATAAGTATGGGAAAAAATATTGCTACAGTAAAAGGAATGTTATATAATTCAGAAAATAAAATAGCTACAACTCTGGTACATACAATGTTTTTGATAAAAACTGATTTTAATATAAATTCACGAAACAAATAAATTCCTTTATGTTAGTTTTTTTATATTTACTTTAAAATTTTATGAACAAATTCTCAATTATATCATTATTAAGCTTTTTTTTAATTAATCTTTCATGTACGGAACCTACTGAAGATTTTAGAATGCTAAAAACTTCTGCAGATCCGGAAATCGGAGGATCTGTTCTTCCACAGTCAAGACAGTACAACAAAGGAGATATTGTGACTTTAAGAGCTGTTCCAGCTGAAGGTTATGTATTTTCGAATTGGTCTGGTGATGCTTCAGGAACAGAATCAGAAAAAGAGATTGAAATAATTGACTCGATGACAGTTGTTGGGAATTTTTCTAGGATTCAGTTCGAACTCACTGTTAATTTAGTGGGGAGCGGTCAAGTAACACAAACAATAATTAAGGAGGGAATTTCAACAAAATATAACAGTGGAACGATTGTGGAGCTCAATGCAAAACCCTCTGCAGGATGGGAATTTAAAGAATGGAGTGGAGCTTTGATTGGAACTGAAAATCCACAACAAATAACAATTGATAAAGCTAAAAGTGTAACTGCAACTTTTATCGAAAAACCAATGTTTAGATTATCTATTGTCAATGATGGACAAGGCTCAGTGTCTCAGTCTGTAGTTAAGGCTGGATCTTCAAATGACTACAGTCAAGGAACTATTGTTGAAGTCACAGCTAATCCACAAAGTGGATGGAAGTTTGTCAAATGGTCTGGTGCTGTTTCAGGGACCGTAAATCCACAACAAGTAACGCTTGATGCTAATAAAACAGTTATTGCAGAATACGAATCTCTATCTCCGATTGTTTTGGATAACGATGGTATAACAATGAGGGCTAAACCTGGAACAACTGTTGGCACTACTTATGAAATCAATGGGATTACTTATACAGTAGTTGATAATACAATGCTTAAAAGTTGGATAAGCGCTGAAAAAAACCTATCAACTGCTATAACTACACTTGTTACGGACATGAAAGAATTGTTTAAAAATAAAACATCATTTAATGATAATATTTCATCATGGGATTGCAGTAATGTTACAACAATGGAAGGAATGTTTGATGGAGCAGCAAACTTCAATAAGGATATTAGTAAATGGGATACAAATAAAGTCACTAATATGAACAAAATGTTTAAATCTGCTACTAGTTTTGATCAAGACCTATCAAAATGGTGCGTAGTGAACTTGAGTACTGAACCGACAGATTTTTTAACAGGTTCTGCATGTTCTACTGAAAACAAACCAGTTTGGGGTACATGGCCTGAATGCCCTTTGATTGGAGAATGGGAACTAGAAAGTTGGACAAATAATACGGATAATGCTACTCAATTTGGTGAAGGTGAAAAAAAATGTGACGACTATCCCACTAATGCTCTTAAAATAAATGGTGGAAAGGACGACTATGGAACTTATAGAATGACTAATTATACTTGTTTTAAAGATGGATCTACAATGAGAACTGAAATTGAGGATGGTATTTGGACTTACAATGGTACAGAAAATCAAGTTAAAGTTGGAACAAACCAACAAGATCTAAGGGTTTTTAATTTATCCTACACCAGTGATTTTAATTACTTTACTGTAAAATTTACTGATTATGACGAGGATGGTTCATCTAGCAGAGATATTACTGAGGTTTACAAAAGAAAGCAGTAAATGACAAAAAAGTTTGTATTAAACGTTTTCTATTTCAAATTATTATTACTTTTTAATCTTGCTATCTTTTCTCAGGAAGAGGTAAAAAAAGTAGAGATTGTATCAACCGACAACCAAATAGTTGAACTCTTTGATAAATTGGGTGATAAAGAAATCAAATTGGACATAACTGATTTGATAATTTTTCCTGCATTTGAATTCACCTTTGAAAAAATCCAAGACCCATACTCCTCAATCGGTTTAGGTTTGTTTTTAAACTTGAGTGATCACAATTCATCAAACAGAAATTGGTCCGATGTAGTTACAATAACACCTTTTTACAGATTTTATTTTTTTAACAAAAAAGACTATGGAGGTGCAGGTTTCTTTGCTGAAATATTTTCCAAGTTTTCCTTTGCAAAACAGGATGTTTTATATTATAATCCGGATCTTTCATTTGAGGAAATGTACAACACTGAAGAAGAAAATTTTTTTGATATAGCACCTGGTGCATCCATTGGACAAAAATGGTTAAATAGAAAGGGTTGGACCTTTGAAGTTAGTGTTGGTTTTGGTAGGTTCCTGTTAAATAATTATGATGAAGACATACCAGTTGATGGATCTGGAAGAGAAATAAGCTCAAGTAGACCTCAAGCTGCCTTCAGAGGCGGTTTCACAATTGGAAAAAGATTTTAATATATAAATTGAAAAAATGGTTCTCAAATATAGGGCCTGGACCTTTTGTTGCAGCTGCATTTATTGGACCTGGAACTGTAACTTTATGTAGTATAGCTGGATTACAATTTGGCTATGAACTTTTGTGGGCATTGGTTTTATCTATAATTGCCACTTTAATTCTGCAGGAAATGTCTGCAAGAATTGGTATTATTTCAAAAAAAAACATTGCAGAATTAATAAGAGAGGAGATCACAAATTCCAATTTAAAAAAAATCGTAATATTTTTAATTTTATCTGCAATAGTTATTGGAAGTGCTGCCTATGAAGCTGGAAACATAAGTGGAGGTGTTTTGGGATTTGAAACTATTTTTGGACAAAAACAACTAAGTTTATATGGATTAAATATTAATATATTTAGTTTTATTATTGGAATATTAGCCTTTCTTCTCCTTTACTTGGGAAATTATAAAGTTCTTGAAAAATCACTTATAGCTTTAGTGCTTGCTATGAGTTTATCATTTATATCCACTGCACTAATGACTAAACCTGATTTTATCAATCTATTTAAAGGATTGCTAATACCAAACATACCAAAGGGAAGCATTCTCTTAATTATTGGTTTAATAGGAACCACTGTGGTTCCATATAATCTTTTCTTACACTCATCACTCGTTAGTGTTAAATGGAAAAAAAAAACTGACTTAAGTTATGCTAGATTTGATACCTTAATTTCAATTATTTTAGGTGGAATAATTTCAATATGTATAGTTATTTGTAGCGCATCGATTGAAATAGAAAGCATTAATAATGCTTCGGACTTAGCAAAAGGTATAGAGCCTCTATATGGATTATGGGCAAAATATATTTTGGCTATTGGATTATTTTCTGCAGGACTAACAAGTGCTGTAACTGCCCCACTTGCAGCAGCTTATGTGGCAGCAGGTTGTCTTGGCTGGTCTTCTGATATGAAGAGTTTAAAATTTAGAACAGTCTGGATTTCCATCCTGTTAATTGGAGTTATTTCATCATCTTCTGGTTTTAAATCAATTGAGATAATAAAATTTGCACAAATTACAAATGGGATTTTATTACCAATTATTGCAGTTTTTTTAATTTGGATTGCAAATAAAAAATCTATTCTTGGGAAATTCAAAAATAATTTATTAAACAATTTTGCTGCATTATTAATTTTGTTAGTTACTTTGGTTTTAACGATAAAAAGTATTGTAACATTACTATAATTTGATGGAAAATTATTTGAAAATTGATATTAATGCAGATGTAGGTGAAGGAACTAATAACGAAGAATTATTATTTCCTTTAATATCTTCTTGTAATATTGCATGCGGTGGACATGCTGGTGATTATAATACAATGGAAAAAATTGTCAGATTAGCTATTGAAAATAATCTGAAAATTGGTGCACATCCCTCCTACCCAGATAAAGAAAACTTTGGAAGAAAAAAAATAAGTATTTCAAAAAAAGAATTGATAAAGTCCATATTTAAACAGGTTAATTCACTAAAGAATATTTTAGATGAAAAAAAAATTAATTTAAATCACATTAAACCCCACGGTGCTTTATACAATTATGCATTTAATGATACAGAAACCTCAGATATATTAATTCAAATAGCAAAAGATTTCAAAACTAAATTATTTGCGCCATATAAATCTGTTACTTCAAAAAGAGCTAAAAATAATAGTATAGATTATTTTAATGAGGTTTTTTTAGACAGAAATTACAATTCTGACCTGACTTTGGTTTCTAGAAGTAATAAAAATGCATTAGTTACAGATTCCAATGAGATGATTAGTCATGCTTATAATATTTTAAAAAATAATAATGTAATTAGTGTTGATGGAACAAAATTAAAAATTGAGTACGATACTTTATGTATTCACGGAGATAATCCAAATTCAATTAAGTTGCTTAAAAGCTTGCATAAAAAATTAAAAAAATGGGGATTTAAAACTTAATATATTGAAATTGTTTGTATTAAAATATATAAGATTTAATGAAAGTTCAGTTCTTATAGAATGGCCACAAAAAATTTGTAAAGAAATACTAAAAGATATTTTACAGTATAAATCAAAAATTCAAAAAAGTAAACTTTCAAATGACATAAGGACATCATATAGTTCAATGTTGGTTGATTTTAAAAAAATTGACGATGAAAAAAAAACTATATCAGATTTGCAAAATATTTATTCATCTAAAAGTTTATTTAGAAAAGAACTTTTTTACACTTGGGAAATTCCAGTATGCTATGATTTAAACCTTGAAAATGACATAGAAATTTTAGAAAAAAACTTATCATTAAAAAAAGATGAAATTTTTAATATACACAGATCCTCTACTTATTTAATTTATAATATTGGTTTTTTACCAGGGTTTATATACTTAGGTGGAATGGATAAAAGAATTCATCATCCCAGAAAAGATAAACCAAGCCAAAATATTCCAAAAGGTTCAATTGGAATTGGAGGTATGCAAACTGGAATATATCCAAACAAATCTCCTGGAGGATGGTATATAATCGGAAATTGCCCTGTTGATTTATTTGATCCTAAAAAATCTAAACCATGTTTTATTAAACCAGGTGATGAAATAAAATTTAAAATGATTTCAAAACAAGAATATGAATCAATCAGAAATGTAAAAAACATAAAAGCGCTTAATTTAAAAAAAACTACAAACAATGATTGAGGTAATAAAATCAGGACTTTATTCTACAATACAAGATTGTGGACGTTTTGGATTTGAAAACCTGGGAGTACCCAACTCTGGTCCAATGGATATGTTCTCAGCATCATTATCCAATAAACTAATTGGAAACAAAAAAGATGATGCTGTGATGGAAATAACTATGACCGGGCCATTATTAAAATTTCATAGAAAAACAATTGTTAGTATCACAGGTGCTGATATTAGCCCCACTATTAACAATAAACAAATAAAGATAAATAGTTTGTATACATTAAATAAAAATGACATTCTTGGTTTTGGAAAACTAAACTATGGTTTTCGTTCATACATTGCTGTGAATGGGGGGTTTCAAACACATAAAATTCTCAATAGTCGTTGTATGTATGAAAATATAACGGAATCTTTCAGAATTAAAGATGGGGATTTACTAAAAATTAAAAAAACTAATAGAAAAAACTACCTAAATCCCTTAATATTTGAGTACAAGAAACAATTTAGCTCTTTTATAATTGATGTTTACAAGGGTCCAGAGTATGGTTTTTTGAGTAAAATTGAAAAAAACTTTTTGCTTAATAATGAGTTTAGCGTATCAAATCTAAATAATAGAATGGGTTATCAATTAAACGAAAATATTAATAATAAAATTAAACCTATAATTTCTTCAATTGTTTTACAAGGTACCGTACAATTAACTCCATCTGGAAAATTGATAATTCTAATGAGAGACAATCAAACTACAGGAGGTTATCCGAGAATCTTACAATTATCAAATGATTCAATAAATAAATTATCACAAAAACACACAGGTGATAAAATTCATTTTAATTTAATTGATTATTAAAATTTATATTTTTTATTATTTATATTGTAATAAACTTATTATTATGAAAAATTATATATTATTACTCTTACTTATACTTATAACATCATGTGGTAGTCCCTCTGATTGTAACCCATCTAATGGTTTTGGCCCAGTTGAAGGTCAAAAAGTTTTTATGGGTTCAGAGAAAACCTTAGAGGTTTTTAATCTGATCGATGAAGCTTGGGCAAAAAGAGATTATGATGTTTTAAAATCATTAATTTCTGATAATGGAAATTTTACATTTAGCGATGGTACTAATGTAACCACAGCTGAAGAATTTGTTGGTAAAATTGAAGAATCCTACCAACAATCTATAGAAAAAGGACAAGACTGGGGTTGGAATGTTGATTTTGCATTTTCCGTATATCCCAAAGGTTCTTCAGATGGGTCATCACCAAATGAAAAAGGAGAGTGGGTTAATGCTCAATTTACTAGTCCTGATGGAGTTTATCTTGAATGGTATCAAATAGCAGACGGACAATTAATTTCTTGGTTTTCAGCTAAAAATCCAGGAAATACTGAATAATGCAACTATCTAAAAAACTTTCAAAAAACTTACTAGTATTATCATTTTTTTTTGGTGGGTTTAATTTTTATGGCCAATTAAAGATTGAAAAAATACAATTTGAAAGTGCAAATCCGTATTCATTTAATGATATTATTACGGATTTAGATAATCAGGAAAAACAAACTGTTTTTGGCAAACTTACTGTCCCTTTGGATTCAGTAAATAAAAATAAAAAATTACCATTAGTAATTGGAGTTGCCGGAAGCTTTGGTTGGTCTAATCATCACTATGATTACTTAAAAATGTATCAGGAAATGGGTATTGCCACCTTTGAGTTAAACAGTTTCAAAAGTAGAAATATTACCACTACTGTTGGAAGTCAAGTTGAAATTACAATGGCTGCAATGATTTTAGACTCATATAAAGCATTTGAAAAATTATCTAACCATCCGAATATTGATAAAAACAAGGTTTCTATAACAGGATGGAGTTTGGGTGGAGGTGTAACTTTATTCTCTGCTTGGATTCCTTTGAAAAATGCTATCAATAAAGAATTAACCTTTGCATCTCACTTGGCATATTATCCCCCATGTTTTATTGACCCAGACAAAGTTGAGTTTAGCAGTTCACCCATTCATATTTTAATTGGAGAATTAGATAACTGGACTCCATCCAAACCATGTATTAATTTTATTGAAAAATTAAAACCAAAGACGAATATTGGTCTAACAATCTACAAAGATTCCTATCACTCATTTGATAAAAAAACTCCGCTTACAAGACAGGAAAATGCATATAGTTTTAGTGAATGTTCTTTTAGACTTGATGAAATGGGTAATATTTTGATGAATTATTTAAATATTCCCATGTCAAATCCTTTGCTGCAAAAAATCGGATTTATGATGTGTGTTTCCAGAGGTGCTGATTTTGGAGGAAATTCCAAGGCTAGAGTAAAATCATATAATTTTAGTAAGGATTTTATGAGCAAAACATTATTAAATCAATAATAAAAACTTCACTTTAATTCATTTAAAATGGAGTTTAGATATTTTACCTTTTCCAGCTGCATATGCTGTATTTTCATTTAAAAACCTAACCGTATAAAAACCTTCATCACTGATTTTTTTCCAGGTATTCCCACCATCATTTGAAATATTTACGCCATTAAAACCAACAGCGATAAGAGAATTTCCGTTACTATTTGGAAAATATTTTACACAACTTCTATATCCTGGATTTTGGTTATTAGCTACCACTTTCCAATTTTTACCACCATCTGTTGTGAGAATCTTGTTGGATATATTTTCCTCAGGTTTAGTATAATCTCCCCCAATTGCAAAACCAATGTTTTTATTGTAAAAATCAATACTATAAATTCCTTTTGTTGATTCTCCTTGTATAATTGGAGTATTAATAATGTCCCATGCAATTCCCTTATTTTTAGAATAATATATTCTACTATTAAATCCGCCACTTCCGATCCAAACTTCATCTCCAACTATTGAAATATTTGTATCACTTGCAGCAAAAAACCCTTCATTTTCTAAAGGTTCTTTAAATTTATCACACAGAAGCTTATCCCAATTTTCACCTCCATCTCGAGTAATTAAAACACTTATACAACCATCCAAATAATCTCCAACAACTAAACCTTCCTTTAAATTCCAAAAATCCATAGAATCGTAAAAAACTTTTTCATTTTTCTCTCTATAAACAACCTTTCCGTTTTTAAAAAGTAATGCTGGTGAACCAATTGTCATAGCAAATACATTATTATCAACTACGGACATAGATCTAAAGTTTGGATATTGTACAGAATCTAAAAAAGAAGAAAACTGTTCAACATTTATAATATTTGGCTTATTATTTAAAAAAGAATAAATTTCTCCATTTGAAGATGCTGCATATATCATGTTATCTGTAATTTCTAAAGTTCTGATATTCAAACTTGGATCGATTAAAATATCCGTAATATCAAGCTCTGTAAATTCAGTTGGTGTTTTAAAATAGCCTGTATTACAGCTAATTATAAAATTGATTATTACAGCCCAAAAAAATATTTTTATAAAAAGAGTTTGTTTGAAATACATACTTATCGCTTTTATATTTAAATTTAATATAATTAACCTATATATTTTCAAATGAATAAAACAATTAAAATATTATTGTTACTTATAATATACGTTACAATTGCATGTGATAACAGTAAAAAAAAGCCTAAAATTGCTATTGCTGGTTTAGCAATAGAATCTAGTACATTTTCACCTGCTAAAACATACGAAGAGGATTTTAAATCAAGGATTGGTGATAATGTTTTTACTTATTATCCATTTTTATCAAAAGATTCTATTAATAGGAAAAGAGCAAACTGGATACCTACACTAAGAGGACATGCATTACCAGGTGGAATTGTGACAAGAGATACATATGAATCTTTAGTTAAAAAAACACTAAGTATGCTTGAAAAAGAATTACCAATTGATGGTTTATTTTTTGATATTCATGGAGCAATGAGTGTTGAAGGTATTGATGATCCTGAAGGAGATTTTATTAAGCGTATTAGAAAATTAATAGGATACAAAACAATAATTTCAACCTCAATGGATTTGCATGGTAATGTAACTAAAGATTTAGCTAAAGAGACCGACTTAATAACCTGTTATCGTTTAGCGCCTCACGAGGATGCAATTGAGTCTAAAAAAAGAGCTGTTGACAATCTTTTGGATAGACTAGAATCTGGAAAAGGCAAACCAAAGTACAAAGCATGGATTGAGGTTCCAATTTTACTTCCGGGTGAAAAAACAAGTACAAGAGTTGAACCTGGCAAAAGTTTGTATGCAAAAGTTGATCCCGTGACCAAAAGCCCAGGTATAATTGATGCTGGTATTTGGGTTGGCTATCCTTGGGCTGATGAACCTAGAAATCACGCTGTTGTTATGGTAACTGGAGATATAGAAAAGTCTGTTAAAGTTTCTGCAGAATACTTGGCTGAAAGTTTCTGGAAAGTAAAAGATGATTTTGATTTTGTCGGACCAGTGTCAACACTTGAAGAAAGTTTAAACATGGCTTTAAATAGTGATAAATATCCCTACGTTATTAGCGATACAGGTGATAATCCAACAGCTGGTGGTGCTGGTGATGTCACTTGGACACTTAACGAGCTTTTAAAAAGGCCTGAATTTAAAAAAAATGATGGACCAAGTGTAATTTATGCTTCGATTCCAGGGCCAAAATTGGTAAAAAAAGCTATTGAACTTGGTGTTGGTGAAATTGTAGAAGAATATGTAGGAGCTGAAATTGATAATAGGTTCTCTCCACCTTTGAAAATTAAAGGTAAAATTATGTCCATAAAACAGGGTGATGTTAATGCTAAAACCGAGGTTGTAGTAAAAAGTGGAAGTCTTAATATAATAGTAACAAAAAAGAGAAAACCTTATCACTATATTTCAGATTTTACTGAACTTAGCCTAAACCCAACCAAAACAAATATTCTTATTGTAAAAATTGGTTATTTAGTTCCTGAGCTATACAATATTAGAAAAGGTTGGACTATGGCACTAACACCTGGGGGAGTTGACCAAGATTTATTCAGATTAGATTATAAAAGAATTAAGCGTCCGATGTTTCCTTTAGACAGTTTCGCTAAAAAACCAGATTTGAGTGCAAAAATGATCGACTTATCAATGGCTAATTGACAATTATTTATAATTAAGGGAATTGTATTTTTCTATTTATTTAAAGAGGATTCTATGTATTCAATAATAAATATACATCATTAATTAGTCTCAATATTTCTTTATCCTCCGTTCCATCATAAATACCTCGAATTTGTTTTTTTGTGTCGACTAAAATAAAATTAGGGGTGTGTATGAAATCCTGGAGACCACCGTCTCCTTGGTCAACAACAGCAAAATAACTTTTACGAGCTAACTCATAAATATGTTTTTTTGATCCAGTTGTAATATTCCATTTAGAATCAATTACTCCTTTTTCAATTGCATATTTTTTTAAAACCTCAACATCATCAATTTCTGGAGTTACTGACAAAGACAATAGCTTGATATTATCATTATTAATAAATTCATCTTGAACTTTCAGCATGTTATCTGTCATAATTGGACATATGGATGGACAACTAGTGAAGAAAAAATCTACAACATAAATCTTATTTTCATAATCTTTTGAAGTAACAATAATTCCGTTTTGATTAATTAGATTAAAATCTTTAACTGTATGGTTTTTTTTAACATTTCTTAAACTCTTATCAACCAACTTTGAATCAAAATCAGAGGGATTAAAAACAGGAAGCTGTTTTTTAGAATCTAAAAGACATGAATTTAATATTAAACTTATAAAATAAATAAAAATTAGTTTTTTACCCATTATCTGCAATTGACATTGAATTCACAGTTAAAAAATTCTTAGCCTCATTAATTTCAGGTCTTGAAGAATTTGTATTTAATGTTAATTCAATTAATTGATTATAATAGTATTTAGCAAGTTCAAAATCGCCAAGTTTTTCGGCAGCTTTTGCTGCACCATATATGCCGTTAAATCTAAATGGACGAACTTCTAAATTTAACTTGTAGGAATCAAGAGCTTCCTTTGGTTTGTTCAATGCTAGGTAAAGATCTCCAAGAAGTTCTTCGGCTGGAATTATCTCGCCCGGAGTAACTGCTGCTTTAGAGGTTTTACTTTCTAAAGTTGATGCTAATTTCATAAAATCAATAGCTTCTTTTGAATTTCCTTTAGAAAATTCAATCCATGCTCTAGCAGCTTCAATTTGAATACTAACCTGTCCACTTTCATATGGTTTGTCAGCATTTGACAACTTATCTCTTAAAATTATTAAAGATTTTAACTCTTTTTCAGCCTTAGTAGTTTCACCTATATTTGAAAAGCCCAAAGCTCTTGAAAAATGTAACATTGCAACTGGCCAATCAGCTTTTTTCCAATCTATATTTGTTTTGGGTAATTCAAGTTTTGAAGCTAAATTCCAGTTTTTATTTTCAATTGCTAATCTGCATGGAACAGCAATTAATGCATAGGCAGACGCAAAATGATCAGATGGAAAAACTTCTTTAATTTCATTCATTTTAGTTAATTCCAATTTTGCTTTTTGATTAT